>Ga0306867_1000182_pt1 | contig 40245 bp, 39 predicted proteins | sample AntRauTorckE6831_FD_190432 | JGI IMG/M metagenome (GOLD analysis project Ga0306867, IMG submission 190432) | Saline lake microbial communities from Rauer Islands, Antarctica - Metagenome Torckler E6 #831 (v2) (version 2) | ecosystem: Environmental > Aquatic > Non-marine Saline and Alkaline >...
TATGCGTCTGCGGATATTCTCCCATGGATCTGCTCGAAAGACCGGCCTTCCGTAAGCAGATTGAAGCGGCCAACCAAAAAATAATTGCTCAAACCAAGGAAACGGCTCTCATTTTTGGTTCAATAACTGAAAACGATGTCCAAAATGGTCGGCCGTGTTTCAATACGGCCATTGTTGCCCGGCATGGCAAGAAAGTGGGACAGACCCACAAATGCCTGCTGCCCACCTATGATGTATTTGATGAATTGCGCTATTTTGAGCCGGGTGAAACCGTTGAATGTATACCCTTCGATGAAGTTCAGTTAGGCATCACTATTTGTGAAGATATTTGGGCCAATAACAGTGATACCCAATATCACACCTATAAAACAACGCCGGTTAAAGTATTAATTGAAAAGGGAGCCGATTGCATCATCAATTTATCGGCTTCTCCATTTACGGTTACAAAGTCAGCTGAACGCGAAAAATTATTAACCGATCATGTCCGTAATACCGGGCTGCCTGTTTTTTATGCCAACCAAGTGGGCGCTAATGCGGAGCTCATTTCTGACGGAGATTCGATGGTTTTAAATGCAAGCGGGGATATTGTTGCGCGTGCTCCCCTTTTTAGGGAGGCGACCATTGATGTGAATTGGGACGGAAAAAATATTAAAGCCCGCGATACAGCTCCCATCCCCCCGTTGCCACACAAAGAAGCCCGAATTTTTGAAGCCCTGCAATGGGGTTTGCGAGATTATATCAAAAAAACCGGCGTTACAACCAAGGTTGTGTTAGGGTTGAGCGGCGGCATTGATTCTACGGTTGTAGCCTGTATAGCAGCCGAAGCACTTGGCCCCGAAAATGTAATGGGCGTAGCCATGCCATCGGAATTTTCATCAAAAAGTAGTCTGACAGACGCTCAAAAACTGGCCGAAAATTTAAACATTGAGCTGTACGAGTTGCCTATTAAGAAGATATATGGTAAATATATGGATGTGCTTGAGCCGCTGTTTAAAGATACGGATTTTGGAGTGGCAGAAGAGAATTTGCAGAGCCGGGCCCGCGGCATGCTGCTTATGGCTATTGCCAATAAATTTAACCGGTTTGTGCTAAATACGGGGAATAAATCGGAATTGGCGACGGGATATTGCACGCTTTATGGAGATATGAATGGCGCGTTGGCAGTAATTTCTGATTTATATAAAACGGAAGTTTTTGCTTTGGCCGAATGGCTGAACCGATCATTCTATAAAAAAGAAATAATTCCCCGGTCGGTGATTGATAAGCCGCCCAGCGCCGAGCTCAGGCCGGATCAAAAAGACAGCGATAGTTTGCCTGCGTACGATAAATTGGATACCATATTAAAGCTTTATCTCGAAGAACAGATAAGTGCAGCGCGTATTGCCGAACAGGGATTTGACAAGCAGCTGATAGAAAAGATTATTCAACTGGTGAATAAAAATGAACACAAGCGATTTCAGGCTCCGCCGGGGTTAAAAATACATGATAAATCGTTTGGCACCGGCCGCCGATGGCCCCTCGTACAGCAATGGTCTAATACCAATGTATGAAACTAAAAACTAATTGAATCTAAAAAATCACCCTTAAACTATGCAGAGACAACTGATTATACCGTTTGTTTTGGCATTTGTACTATTAGCCAGCGGACACGCAGCAGCCCAAAATTCGTCCGATAGTTCCATTCAGCGGGTACCGTTACCCGATGCGTATTTGCTGCTTGGTGATGATTCGGAATTTGAACCGGATAAAAAAGGGGAGATGAAAAATGTGGCATCACCCCAAAAGCTTGATGAGCTGGAAAAGAATTTACTAAAAAAGATCAGCAGTATTTACGAGCTGCACATACGGGCCGTGCAAGATCAGATTAACGACGATCCGCGGGCTGCCGAAAAACACATCACCGATGCGCTGAAATCTATACAAACGCTTCTGGACGATTACCCGCAGATTCGTATAAGTAAACGTTTCAAGGAATTGTATCGAACGGTGTATACCGAGTACAGAGAATTTTATGGGATTAAAAAATCTACCAAGAGTGAGCAGGGAAAAGTGTTTGCCGTGCAGCGTGAACTCTACGAAAGTGATGAGTGGAAAGATACTCGATTTGTAATGCCTGATAATATTACTACGCCTAAAACCGAGGTGCCGCTTGTTCATAATCCACAGGTAAATCGCCACCTTATGTTTTACAGCATGCAGCGCCCCGAGGTGATGGAATCGTGGCTGAAGCGGTCTAACAAATATTTTCCGATGATGAAAGAGATTTTTCGTGATGAAGGCGCACCTACCGAACTTGTGCATTTGTCGATGATAGAAAGCGGGCTCAATCCCCGGGCACGCAGCTGGGCTTCAGCAGTGGGCATGTGGCAATTTATCCGGGCTACGGGATCGATGTATGGGCTGGAGGTGAACTGGTGGATGGATGAGCGCCGCGACCCGGAAAAGGCCACGCGTGCTGCGGCTCGCCACTTGCGTGACTTATATGAAATTTGGGGTGATTGGCACCTGGCTATGGCAAGTTATAATATCAGTCCGCGGGGACTAAAACGCGCCATTCGGGCGGGCGGCGGCGAGGAGGATTACTGGTCGGCGTACCCGCACCTGCCGCGTGAAACCCAGGGATATGTACCCGGCTTTATTGCCACCACCATGATAAACCGCAATACAGCGGCATTTGGGTTTGAAGCAGATTATTCGGCAAAAGAATATTCGTATGAGGTGGCTGAGGTAGCCCCTCTCATGCCCCTGGATAAATTAGCCGGGGCTGCCGGTATTACTTTAGAAAAAATAAAAGAGTACAATCCCGAATTACTACGCTGGGCTACCCCGCCGGGTTCTTCGTATCCGTTGAAACTCCCGACTGGTTTAAAAACCCAATTTTTAGCGAACTACAAAGAAATACCTAAAGATCAAAAAAGTCGCCGCATTGCTGTTCACTCCGTACAGAGCGGACAAACGCTTGGGCACATAGCGCAAAAGTATGGTACATCGGTGCGCGCTATTTTTGAAAGCAATGAAAATTTGTCCAGCATCATCCACCCGGGCCAAAAAATTATGGTTCCGCTGGCTCCCGGCAGCACCGGAAAAATTACTATTGCCGAACCATCAAAGCAGTCATCACCCCCAAAAACAAAAAAGCGTTCGCCCCAGCCGGATAAAACGGCTAAAATGAGTTATACGGTAAAAAGTGGTGACACTATGGGCCATATTGCCGAATGGTATGATGTACGGGCTTCGCAAATTCGAGCTTGGAATAATTCATCTAATACGATTAGTATGGGTGAAAAAATGGCCATCTATGTGCCTTCTGACAAGCAATCCTATTACGTGCAGGTTAATGCGTTTGGACGGACAAAAAAACTACAGATTGAGCGCGAGCAAAGAGCAGGGAAAAATATTTTTTCGCTTTATACTTCAACCGAAAAACAAGATGAAGATGTTGCAGTACAGTATAAAGTCCAAGAAAATGATACGCTTATTAAAATAGCCAATTCGTTTAATGTTTCTGTTTCCGATATTAAAAAAGCGAATGATTTAAATAGCTCTCGCATATATGAAGGACAAAACCTCAAAATCCGCACCATCAATTAATCAATAATTATGTCTCTACCAATTGGATGGTAAAAACAGAATATAAAACCTCTTGCGAGGAATAACACACCCTCTCAAGAGGGGAGACGAATTGTCTCCGCCAGCTGGCGGAAGGGGCGCAGGGGTGGGTCAAAAAAGCATAGAGGCTATACTTAGGATTTTGCAAAACTTATTGGTATATGCAGTAAAAAAAAATTAATCAATGCACACACATCTGATCCCATATAATTTTGTCTAAAGCAGATTTACATTTACATACCACCGCTTCGGATGGAAAAATGCCGCCGGAAGAAATTATAAAAGTGGCGGCGGGGATGAACCTTTCTGCTATATCAATTACTGACCACGATACTATTGATGGTTACCAAAAAGCTTTCGATATTTCTAATGAATATAGCATAGAGCTGATCCCCGGGGTAGAAATCACGACTTCATTTAATGACCGGGAATGCCATTTACTGGCGTATTATTTTGAGCCTGACAACAAAAATCTAAATGATTTACTCAATCATCACCGTAAAGCACGGGTGCAGCGCGCGCAGTGGATTGTCAAACAGCTGCATAAAAAAGGGCTTGAGCTGGATATCCACGAGGTGCTTGCAGAAGCCGACGGATCAAATGTGGGGCGCCCTCATATTGCAGCCATATTGGTGAATAAAGGATACGTGGGTACACAAAAGGAAGCTTTTATACGATATTTGAGTGATGAATCCCTCGGCTCTATCAAAAATGATTATGGAGAAATTGGTGATGTAATTGACATTGTAAAACAGGCCGGCGGCGCTGCTGTTCTTGCACATCCCGGTCGGTTATATACTACCGATGAGCAACAAATGTTAGTAGAAACGGGCATTGATGGGCTTGAAGTGGTACATCCAAGCCACAACTATGGCATTCAACATGAGCTTGAAGAATTTGTGCAAAAGAATCAGTTATTATCAACCGGGGGGAGTGATTTTCACGGGGTAAAGAAATCGTACTATCGTAATTTTGGCAGCTTAACCATTAGTGCTCAATGGGTGAATAAATTGCGTACCTTAACAGATCAACGCAAAGAGATATCGGTGTAGCCTATGGCTGTAAAAATTATCAACGGGAATAACGATGCCGGCACACCACGCATCGGTATTGCTGTAGCCAAGTGGAACTCTTTTATCACCGATAAATTATTAGATGGCGCCTTGCAAGTACTGCAAAACAAAGAAATTCGCGATAAAAACGTTGTAGTGGCTAAATGCCCCGGCGCGTACGAAATTCCATTTACGGCTAAAAAATTGCTCCCAAAGGTAGATGGCGTTATAACACTTGGTGCGGTGATAAGGGGAGAGACGCCTCATTTTGATTATGTATGCCAAACGGCAAATAACGGGGTATTGCAATTGAATTTAGAATGGGACAAACCGGTTGTGTTCGGTGTGCTAACCACCGATAATATTCAGCAGGCAACCCAAAGAGCCGCTACCGATTCCGATTTTGGAAATAAAGGAGCAGAAGCAGCGTTGGCATTATTGGAAATGCTGTCCGTGAAGCAGAAAATTGATGAACTATAAGTGTATTAACGTTTGAATAATCGGTTATAAAACTCTAATATATCAAGCTTATAAACAAGAGTTTAATGGATTTGAATAGTATTTCACTTACAGATAATGCACAGGGCGATGGAGATAAGAAACTCCAGTCTCAACTCAAAGGAGCGGGTAGTATCCCATCGCACGTAGCTATTATTATGGACGGTAATGGTCGCTGGGCCAAGCAAAAGGGCAACCTGCGTACGCAGGGCCACAAGGCCGGCGTCGATTCTGTTCGGGATATCACCGAAACCTGTGGGCAGATAGGAGTGCAATATTTAACGCTTTATACCTTTTCTACCGAGAACTGGAGCCGCCCTAAAGCCGAAGTGAATGCCTTAATGCACATTTTGGTGAACACCTTGCGTAATGAGGCTGAAAACCTGAACAAAAATAACATTAAACTTTCTGCTATTGGTCAGACCAGCCGTTTTCCTCAAAATTGCCAGGATAAACTGCAAGAAGTTATCGATTTGACCAAAGATAACGACGGGCTCCATTTATGTCTCGCATTAAGTTATTCGGGCCGTTGGGATATTACTGAAGCGGTAAAAAAGCTGGGCCAAAAAGTTAAAGAAGGCACATTGGTTCCGGGTGATATTAATGATGAAATGATTAGCAGCCATCTTTCAACCGCTCATATCCCCGATCCGGATCTCATTATTCGCACCAGCGGGGAATATCGTATAAGTAATTTTCTGCTGTGGCAATTGGCGTATTCTGAGCTTTTTATCACCGAAACGTACTGGCCTGACTTCAGGCGTGATCAGTTATACAAGGCCATTTCATCTTATCAAAAAAGAGATCGCCGATTCGGAGCAATAAAAAGCAAAAATGGACAAAAGAAATCGCCTCTTTCATACGTTAAAGAGTTAGTCACCTAAACTTTTCATATTTAAATTTTCCAAGCTTAATTGTGATTCAGGATTTTATTGACCTAAAAAAGATTGTTCTATTCTTTCTGGCCGGTATTTTTATCATTGCAAACGAAGGGTTTTCGCAGGTTACACCTGAAGATTCCACTTCTTTTGAAATCCAAAACCCGCTCAATTACTCCCCCCAGGAATACGAAATTCAGGGTATTCAGGTAGTTGGCCTAACAACAACCCGGCCCAGCTTTGTGATAAGCCAAACAGGATTTAAAGAAGGTTCAACCATAACCATTCCCGGGCAAGATGTGGCCGATGCAATCCAGCGGCTGCATCGTACAGGGCTTTTCTCTGATATCAAGATTGTTCGCACACGAACCACATCGGAAGGGGTTTACCTGGAAATTCGCGTTCAAGAGCAGCCGCGCCTGCAAAATTTTGAACTTAAAGGAATTAACAGATCAGAGCGTACCGATATTCGCGAACGCTTGAATTTGCTCAACGGCTTTGCAGTAACCAAAGCCTCCAAGGTGCAGGCTACAAATACCATCAAGCGTTATTATAAGCAAGAAGGGCACTGGTTTACCAAGGTAGATGTATCAACCGGCCAAGTTGATACCGTTCGAAATCGCGTAAAGCTTATTTTTGATATAGATCCCGGCGAAAAACTGGAAGTCAAGGAAGTGAGCTTCAAGGGTAATGATAAATTCAGCGACAAAACACTGACAAAATCCCTCGGTACGTTTAGCGAAGATCGCTGGTGGAAGTTCTTTTCAAAACAATTGTATAAAGAAGAAGAATTTGAAACGGCCTTAAACAACTTGCGCAATTTCTACTTGTCAAACGGCTATCTTGATTTTAGGGTACAGCAAGACAGTATTTACACCTTTCCATACAACCAAAATCGTCTGTTTGTTTTTAATACCCCTGCAGCAGGAATTAAAGTGGACATGACCGTATCGGAAGGGCCGCAGTATAAGGTGCGTAACATCAGCTGGGAAGGAAATACCGTGTACACAAACGAAACACTCTCGAAAACGCTGGGTTTTAAAAAAGGAGATGTGCTTAATAAAACCAAGTTTGACCAAAAATTGCAGTATACCCAGAGTGGTGATGATGTTTCCAGCCTCTACCAGAATGCGGGCTACCTGTTCTTCCGTGTTGAACCTGATATTGATATTGTAGCTGAAGACTCGGTCGATATTACGCTTAATATCTATGAAGACGAAATTGCCACCATCAAGCGGGTATCGTTTACCGGAAATACCAAAACCCACGATGATATCGTTCGGCGAAGTTTGCGCACCATCCCCGGAAATAAATACAACCGCTCGCAGTTAGTGCGGACCATTCGTGAGTTGGGTACGCTGGGTTATTTTCAGCCCCAAATAGAACCTGATTTACTTCCCGATCGCGAAAACAAAACGGTTGATATAAACTATCCTTTGGAGGAATCTCAAAGTACCGACAACTTTGAATTCTCCGGCGGGTACGGGGGACCCCGGGTAGGTGTCATTCTTTCAGCAAAGGTCAATTTCAATAACTTCTCGCTCCAGCGTGCCTTGCAGGGCAAGGGCTGGAATCCTATTCCATCCGGTGATGGGCAAAAACTATCTATTGGTGCGCAAATATCGGGCAGTGGTTTCCAGAGCTACAACATCAGTTTTCAGGAGCCCTACTTGGGCGGCCGTCCTAACTCCTTTGGTGTGAGTTTAAGTTACGATCTTATTAGTCGCCGCTTTAGCAATGAACGAAACAAATTATTTTCAAGCAGTGTATCGCTCGGGCGGCGTTTAGAGTGGCCGGATGATTACTTTACCCAGCGATCTATTGTATCTTATCAAATTTATGATATTCAAGGTGGAGCTACATTTTTGGCTGAGGGAACCTCTAATATTTTAAGCTTCAAGCAGGTAATTGAACGCAATTCGCTTTATCCAACTCCTATATCACCCGCGGGAGGTTCAAAATTTAGCATATCGGGCGAAATTGCGCCACCGTTGCCGAACTTTTCTCAGTTTTATAAGCTGAAAAGTTCGTATGAAAATCATACAACTATCACTGGTAAACTGGTGCTGACCAATAGCATAGAATACGGTTATCTGGGATATTTGGGTCAAGGCCAGCGAAGTGATTTCCAGCGGTTTGTGCTGGGCGGAACGCAGCTGCAGCAGCGCCAGAGTTTTATTGATGATAATATTGATTTGCGCGGATATCCCGGCGGCAGAGGGCAATCGATCACCCCGCGTGAACGAAACCCGGAATCGGGACGGCTTGAAGAAATTGGCGGCCGTTTGTATAGTAAATATTCTATGGAACTTCGCGTGCCGGTGGTACAGTCACAACAGGCACAGATTATACCGTACACATTTTTTGACGCTGGCAATGCGTACCGCAATTTTGAGGATTTTGCGCCCTTGCAAGTCAAGCGTTCTACAGGTTTTGGAATGCGGGTATTCCTACCTATTCTTGGGCTCGTTGACCTCAGTTACGGGTACCGTCTGGACGGCATACCGCAAACGCAGGTTGCTGCCGGTGAGTGGGAATTCTTGTTTAATATTGGTGCCCCATTTTAATGCGTAGATTTTATCACATAATCGGGCTTACTCTTATTTTTGTGATGGCAATGAGCGCCTTTGCCCAAGCGCAGCAGCAAAAAATTGGATATGTCAATACCGATCTTATACTGAAAAATGTGCCTGAATATAGTGGCATTCAACAACAACTTGGGGTGATAAGCGAAGAGTGGGAAATGCGTCTTGAAGAAATGCAGCAGGAGATTGATCAGCTAAGAGAAGATTTTGAATCTAAGGAAATTTTATATACCGAGGAAACTAAAGCCCAAAGACAGCAAGAAATAACGCAAAAAGTACAGGCAAGACAGCAGTTTAGAAATCAAAAATTTGGGCCGCAAGGCGAATATTTTTCCAGGCAAAGAGAACTTCTGGAACCCATTCAACGCATGGTTTACGAAGCGATTATAGCTGTTGCCCAACGCCAAGATATTGATTTTGTATTTGACCGGGCCAAAAATTCTTCGCTTCTATTTAGCCGAAAGCAGTGGAATTTAAATAAAGATGTACTACAAGAGATGGGCATTACGTTAAATCAATGAATGAAACAAATTGCGATCTCACTTTAATTATATAAGAACTAAATAAGAACAAGAACGCATATTATGATAAAAAAGATATTATCAACAGTGGCCATTTTTCTTTTTGTGCTGTCGGCTACGGCCACGGCACAAGTAAAAATTGCGTATATGAATACGCAAGAAGTGTTAAATGAGCTTCCTGAAAGAGAGCGCGTGGAGCAGGAGTTAAATTCCTTCGTTCAACAAAAGCAACAGGAGTTGCAGCAACAATCCACCGAATATCAGGATGCTGTAGCGCAGTATCAAGAGAACAGTGCCTCTATGTCGCAACAGCAAATTGAGCAGCAAGAGCAGGAACTGACCGACATGCAAACCGAACTTGATGAAATGAATCAGCGCATTCGTCTCGAAGTTCAGCAAAAGCGCAATGAATTACTCGAGCCTATTTTAACCCAGGTTGATGAAGCTATTGCTGCTATATCGGAAAGTGAAGGCTACGATTTTGTACTGAACAAATCAACCAATACCGGAGAAAATATTATATTCTATGCCGGCGATGGACAAACAAATATTACGCAAGCCGTTATTGACAGACTTACATCAACACAATAATTAATTCTAAAATTAAGATTTTATTATGTTTAAACGATCGATACAATTAACTGCACTTTGTTTAGTATTTGTTTTAAGTACAGGCCTTACGCAAAGCCAGGCCCAAATACAGGAAGATAAAATCGGGTATGTAAACCCGCAGGCATTACTGCAACGAATGCCCGAAATGAAGGCCGTACAGCAGCGTTTGCAGAATTTTGTGCAAAAAAAACGAGAATCTATTGCTCAAAAAGATCAGGATTTTCAAGATCAAGTAGCCGAGTACCAACAGAAGCAGTCGGTTATTTCTGATGCAGCCAAGCAAAAAGAAGAAGAACGGCTGGGTCAATTACAGGCTGATTTACAGCAGGCGCAGCGCCAGGTTCAGCAGGAAATACAGCAGAAGCAGCAGGAACTGGTTGGTCCGCTATATGAAGAAATTAACACTGCAATTGAAACGGTAGCTGCGCGGCAAAATTTAGCCTATGTGCTGAATACCACAACCAATCAGGGTGATTTGATCATTCTGTATGCATCGCAAAATGCCCAGGAAAATTATGATATCACTTCGCAAGTGATGGATGAATTGGGTATTGGAAGCTAAGATCTGTTATCGAGGCCTTTGGGAGAAATAGACGTAGGTTATTCAAAAGCCTCTTATCTATTATTTAAGTAAAGGCAATCGTTTGTAGCGGTTGCCTTTTTTTTAGATGGGAATTACCGTACGCGCTTTTTCCTGTTTTTGATGTAATCCTCAAAAATATAGCCGCCCAGATTATCCAGTGATGCAAAGTACGCGCGGCCCTTATTTGTCTCCGACAGCTCGCGTACAAAACCCTGTAGGTAGGGGTCTTTGGCAATCATAAAGGTGGTGATATTTATTTTATCGCGTCGGCATTTTACCGCCTCATCCAGCACCTTGTTTACAATTTTTCGGTCGAGTCCAAAGCTATTTTTGTACATTTTTCCATTTTCAATGATGCATGAAGGCTTGCCATCAGTAATCATAAAAATTTGTTTATTAGCATATTTACGTCGGTGCAGCAAGTGTCGTGCAAGCTGTAGCGCCTGCTGGGTGTTTGTGTGATAGGGCCCCACTTGCAGGTACGGCAAATCTTCAATATTCACTTCCCAGGCCTCGTTGCCGAAGGCCACAATGTCTAACGAGTCTTTGGCGTAATCATTCAGTATAAGCTCCGATAGCGCCATCGCTACCTTTTTGGCCGGGGTGATGCGATCTTCGCCGTACAAAATCATGGAATGGCTTAAATCGATAAGCAACACCGTGGCAACGGAGGTGTAGTGATCAGTTTCATGCACCTGCAAATCTTTTTCCTGCAGGTTAAATTGGTCAATTGTGCTGTGCTTAAGCATGTTCATCATGGTGCCCACGCTGTCTATATGGCCAATATCATCGCCGTGTTGCCACGATCGGGTCTCCGGTTGCCGTTCCAACCCTTTGCCTGAATGGTCCGTTTTATGCTGGCCGCCCGAACCTTTTTGGAGATTTTTAAATATTTCTTTCAACGAACGCTGCCGCAGACTGCGCTCGGTTTTGCGGGTCATCACCATAAGGTTTTCGTCGCTGTCGGCTTCAATGTATCCGCGATTTTCGAGCTCTTCCACAAAATCACCCAAGCTGTATTCTTCATCAAACTGATCGATGATATCGTACTGATCGTCGAGGTCGGTGAGCCACTTCAGGGCTTGAGAAACATCCCCGCCAGCAATAGTTAACAATTCCTGAAAAAGATCCCAGAGCGTGTCAAAGGGTGATTGGTTACTCCCACGGGCGAAACGTTCGTCCCATTCCAGGTATTTAAAATGCATAATATTTCAGATTTTATTCTTTATCTTCACAACCAGCATAGTGCTAAATTCATTCAAAAGAATTGTTTTCCAACTCATTTGATAACCATGGATCGGCTCCTTTTCGAAAATAAGCTTTGGAATGAAAACTATAGCCGCATTATGGGGCTCGACGAAGTGGGCCGCGGTTGTCTTTCCGGACCGGTGGTGGCAGCCGGCGTTATTTTGAAACCGGGGCACCCCATTGCTGATATTCGGGACAGCAAGCAGCTTTCTCTATCACAACGAACGGGGTTTGCTAAAACCATCAAAAAAAAAGCGCTTTTTTGGACCGTCCAGTGGTGTGAGCCTGCCAAGATTGATGAACTAAATATTTTACATGCTTCACATCAAGCCATGAAAAAGTGTGCTGATGCCAATGAAGCCAAGCCCGATTATTTACTAATTGACGGTAATTCATTTTGTGATACGGTGTACCCACACCAGTGTATTGTTAGGGGTGATGACCGCTCAGTCAGCATTGCGGCGGCATCCATTTTGGCTAAAGTATATCGCGATAATTTGATGAAAAAACTTCATGAAGCGTATCCGCATTACGGTTGGATTACCAATGTTGGGTATCCCACTAAAGAGCATTTTGCGGGCTTGCAAGAATATGGCATCACCAATCATCATCGAAGAAGTTTTAAGCTGCGAACGGACAAAGAATGGGAAAAATAAGTACCACTGGTTAAACTTAAATTGTTAATTTAAATAAGATTACATCCTTATGTTTCAATTTTTTACTGCCTGGACCATTGCATCCGCCATTCTTTATATAGCTGCAGTTCTATTCTTGCTGTGGATGGCTTATCGTTTTGTAAAAGCCCACGAGATGATTGCAAAATCGATGCATAGGCGGGAGCTAAGAAAAAGTGGAAAAGATCCAGACAAGATAGACCGCTATAATTTTGGCAGCCGGTAAATGGTTACCGGTAAATGCTCATGTGCCGTTTATTGAAGCTCATATTTAGGCATATGGCAAGCATCAGCGTATTGGTGAGCAATGCCGAGCCGCCATAGCTGATGAAGGGCAGGGGCAACCCAACGACAGGAAGTAATCCGGTAGCACTGCCAATATTAATAAAAAAGTGTACAAAAAAGATCCAGGCTACGGCCACCATCACAATTTGCGCAAAGGGGTGCTTGTGATTTTGTGCACTTTTAAGCAGCCTGAATAAAAGGCCAAGAAATAGCAGCAGTACCAGAGAAGCTCCCAGGAATCCAAACTCTTCAGCAATAACGCAGTAGATAAAATCAGTCCACTGCTCGGGTAAAAAACGCAGCTGGGTTTGGGTCCCCTCCATAAATCCTTTGCCGTAAATTCCGCCGGAACCAATCGCTGTTTTCGCCTGAATGACATTCCAACCGGCGCCCTGGGGATCAAAATCGGGATTGGTGAATGCCTCAATACGCCCGCGCTGATATGGTTGTAACACTTGATACAAAGCAACCTGTATGCCAATAACAATAAGAATACCGCACACAAACGAAGCAAACGTCAGCCAGGTTCGGCGCTGTATAAAGAAAATAAGCAGCGTAAATATCACAGCTGCTACTAACCCCCAGTACCAGTTGATAATACACAGATACGCAATTACAGGCGGTGATATAATAAAAATAGAAATACCGTAGGGCAACCCCGACCAAAATAATATAACCGGAATGAGCGCTAAAAATACCAGGGCGGTGCCGGTGTCATTTTGCAGGAACACCAAAACCGTAGGAATGAGTAATAGCACAACAGTAACAAGCGCATGCCGCAAGTTTTCTGCAGAAATATTACGCTGACTGGTTAAGTAATTGGCCGTAGCTAAAATAGTAGCCACTTTCATAAGCTCGCTTGCTTGAAAGTTTACCGGACCAATGACAAGCCAGCTTCGGGCCCCGTTTACCTCTTTGCCAATAAGTAGCGTTAAAACCATTAAGAATACGCAAATGCCGTAAAATATGTAGGAGCCTTCTTTGAACGTACGGGGCAATATAAATTGGGTAGCTGCCATAACCCCAATGGCTAAACCAAAAGCAACAAGCTGTTTATAAAAATTAATTTGAATGTACGAGGGCAAAAATTCTGCAACGGGTCCCTGCGTGGCACTATAAATGGCCACTAAACCAATAGTTACCAGGCAGGCCCAGAGCAAAGCAGTACCCCAATTAAATGATTGCACATTACTCATTTTGGGCGGAAGAATTTTGTGGTTTAAAATTTTTCACATAATCATACACATACGGCCTGTTTACAGCCCCGGTTAAATATTGTTCTATAAGCAGGGAGGCTACCGGCGCCGCAGAGATGGAACCATAGCCCGAATTTTCAAGAAGTACAGCAATGGCAATTTGGGGATTGTCGTAGGGTGCAAAAGCGATAAACCAGCCGTGATCTTCACCATGGGGGTTTTGTGCCGTTCCGGTTTTGCCTGCTACTTTTATACTGTCAAGATTGGTGTAATACCGGCTGCTTCCGTCTCGTACAACCTGCCGCATACCCTGTTTGACTACGTCAAGGTCTTTTTGTTCAACCCATTCGATTTTATTCTTTTCTATGCTGGCAGGAATGTTTTGTCCATTTTCGGTTTCTACAGACCGTATAATGTGCGGCTGAAGCCGGTATCCGTTATTGGCAATTTCAGCCGTTAGCAATGCCATTTGTAAAGGAGAGGTAGCAATATGCCCCTGGCCGATGCCCAGATTGAGAACATCGCCGATGCCCCATTTATTTTCGCCAATCACCCGGTTGAAGTATGCACTGTCGGGCAAAATGCCGTTGGCCTGATAGGGCAGATCAACGCCCGGCTTGGCACCAAGTCCAAAATCTGCCGCCAAATCATGCCATTGATTGAGCCGGCCGCTGGTCGCAATTTTATCCATCAAACTAAAAAAGTAGGTATTGCTGGAATGTTGGATGGCTTTGGTAAGGTTGTAGGTGCCCTTGTCGGCGTGGTCGCCGTATCTGCGCCCCCGGTAATAATATCCGGGGTTATAAACCGTGGTTTGGGGAGTGATGATGTTCATCTTCAAGCCAATGAGTGCCATCAAGGGCTTTAGGGTAGAGCCGGGTGGTTGCTCACTCAATAATGCCCGGTTGAAAAGGGGATTGCTGTTATTCTGCTGTATAGATTGCCAATAGTTCTCATCAATGCTTCCGGATAGTTTGCGAATTTCGAACTGAGGAGCACTGACCAGGCTTAAAATTCCGCCCGTATTAGGATCTATTGCAACAACGGCTCCTTTCTTACCCTGCATTAAATCTTCGGCCAGAAGCTGTAAATCGGTAGAAAGCGTGGTATGCAAGTTACTTCCTTTGGTAGGGGCTTCATCGCTGGAACCATCATTATAGGAACCCAGCGAATGCCCCATAGCGTTGACAAGGGTATATTGGGTACCCCGTTGACCCGTTAGCTGATTATTGAATGAAGATTCGAGTCCGCTTTTGCCTATTTTTTCGCCCAGTCGATAGGTATCCGACTGGCGGTATTCCTCTTCCGAAACTTCACGCAGGTAGCCAAAAATATGGGAAGCCCGGAGGCTGTCAACCGGGTAGTGGCGCTTGCTTTCTATTTGATGACTAATACCGGGCAGCTTCCAGAGGTTTTCCTCAATGGCCGAAAAGGTTTTAAAGTCAATTTCAGTAATAAGTCGGGAGGGACGCTGCCAGGAATAATCACGAGCTTGTTGGATGCGATTTTTCAAATCATCAATCGGCATGTTAAGTACATCAGCAAGAAGCGGTGTATTTGTGGTATCGTATGCTGCGGGGGTTACGGTTATAGAATATATGGGTTGGTTATCAACCAAAAGCCTTCCATCACGATCAAAAATAAGCCCGCGGGCCGGCGAAACAAACTCTTGACGAAGCGCATTTTCCCTGCTTTGAGGACTATATTCATCATATTGGAGCACTTGGAGTTGGAAAAGCCGCAAAAGAATAATTACGCCCACAGCAAGCATAGCAATTTTTAAAACCTGGATAGATATATGGGAACGTTTATTTTTTCTATTCATAAAAGCGAGGGTAATCTGCTTGTGTTACAGCCTATCTTGCTCTAAATAATTGAATAATGCCGGCTAAAACGGATGTATATATACTTGAGCCGATCAAAATTTTCCAAAATAATAATTCGGCCGTGTAGTGCGCTACAAAACTGCTTGCGATTATAAAAATAAGATTATGTATTAATGATGCAATAAATACGACGGCAATAACTCTGGGCAGCTGAATGCGCAAATCAATAGATGTTGAAACCGTTTGGTACCCCAAGAAAGTAAATAACGTTTTAGAGAACATATGCAGTCCCCAAATATCTAAAAAGGCATCTTGGGCCAAACCCAGCATAGCGGCCATTAAAATAGCTGCGGTGCGGTTACTTTTGGTGATGAACCAAATAATAAAAAGCAATACAAAGTCGGGCTGAATACCTAAAATTTTAAGATGCCGAAAAAATATAAGCTGTAGTATTACAGCGCCGATACCTAAAGCAGTATGTTTAAGGGTTTGTATATTCATTCAAACATCCCCCGGTATGCTTCGTTTATTTTATTTACCGCTGTATCCGGCGGGGTGGTTATAACAAAACCTTCGGCAACGGTAAACAAATTGGTTGCCGGCCGCAGAAAAATGTTTTGGGTATTTCGGCCTTCATTGGGTTCCGATCGGATCACTTCTCCAATTGCAATATTAGGGGGATATTGATTACTGTATCCTGATGTTACGACTGTTTCACCGGTTTCAACTGCAATAGTTTGGGGAATGTAATTGAGTTTTAGTTCCTGAGCATTTGGTCCGTCCCAGCTTACAATACCGTACGCATTTGTATTTTGCAGTTTGGCGCTAACTCGGAAAAGGGTGTTAAAGTGCGGCATCACCTGAGCAAAACGGGGTGAGGTAAGTACCACTTTGCCCACCAATCCGTTGGCAGAAATAAAAGGCATACCTTCCTGAATGCCGTTGTTGCTGCCGGCGTCAATCGTTAAAACATTGTTGACCTGATTAAGTTCTTTGCCTACAATTTGCGCCGGATATAAATTGAAATCACTGGACCGCCCCAACTCCAAGAGCGCCATCAATTCATCATTACGTTGCCGTACCGAACGCAGGCGGTTTAATTCATCGAGCAGCTGCACATTTTGTTTCCGTAGATCGGTGTTGGTGCGCAGGGCTTGACGATATAACCGAATATTTGACAGCGGTTCTTCAACGTAGCTGAAAATGGTGACGGATATTTTTCTAAGATTGTCTATTCCGCCTTGGTTGCGCCCAATTAATAAGGTGATAGCAAAGAGCAGCAGCAGGGCTGTGAGAATATAATCCTTGGCCTCAGATATGCGTGGAAATTGGAAACGCATTCACTTTAATCCCCATAATTAGGTTATAACGGTGCGGTAATGGTCAAGATCTTCCAGTATGGCACCGGTGCCGCGCACCACGGCGGTGAGCGGGTCTTCAGCAATATGAACGGGCAGCTCGGTTGTCTCCATAATTAGTTTGTCCAGATTTTTCAATAAAGCACCGCCGCCTGTAAGCATAATACCGCGGTCGAGAATATCAGCAGAGAGTTCGGGTGGGGTTTGTTCAAGAGATTTAGTGATAGATTCTACAATGCTATTCACCGATTCGGAGATAGCCTCGCGCACATCTTTAGAGCTGACGGTTCGGGTGCGCGGTACGCCGTTGACCAAATCACGGCCTTTGGTAACCATTTCAACCTCTTCGTCGAGCGGGGCGGCCGAGCCGATCTCGCACTTTATATTTTCGGCGGTTCGTTCACCAATAAGTAAATTATGGTTCCGCCTGAAATAGTTGATGATATCCTCATTCAGTTCATCGCCGCCCAGCCGCACGGATTGAGCAAAAACGATGCCCGATAATGCAATGACGGCAATTTCGGTGGTGCCTCCGCCCACATCCACAATCATGTTTCCGATGGGCTCATGCACATTTAGCCCAATTCCGATAGCGGCGGCCATGGGTTCATCAACCAGATAAACTTTCTTGGCGCCGGCATGTTCGGCACTGTCGCGTACGGCACGGCGCTCCACCTCCGTGATACCGCTGGGCACACAAACCACCATTTGGCGCGTGCTGGAGTACCACTTCATTTTTACTTTTTTAATCATCGCGCGAATCATCTGTTCGGCTACTTCAAAATCGGCAATGACCCCGTCGCGCAGCGGACGTACGGTTCGAATATGCTTGTGTGTTTTTTCATGCATCAGTCGCGCTTGGTGACCAGATGCTACCAGTTCATTTTGCATGTTCAGGGCTACAATAGAGGGTTCATTCAATACCGTACCTTCTTCGCGTGAATATATGAGCGTGTTAGCGGTTCCCAAATCTATGGCTATATCGGTGTAGAGCCAGTCAAAAAATCCTTTTTTCTTTTTTTTGGTTTGAGGCTGGGCGGGATTGTTATCCATGGTATGCTAAAATAAATGTATTTTTCGAAAGTTTGTATTAAATGAGTAGCAGAATCTATATAAAATAGCATTTTGTTCATTTATTTGCGAATGCTCAAATGCTATGTTTATCACCGATATTTTAATGTTTAAAATGACGATTTCCGGTAAAAACCATGGCCATGTTATAATCATTTGCAGCTTTTATCACTTCCTCATCACGAATACTCCCGCCGGGTTGAATGACGGATGTGGCTCCTGCCTGAGCGGCTGCTTCAACGCCATCAGCAAAAGGAAAAAAAGCATCGGATGCAATAGCGGTACGGTCTAAGGGTAAGCCTTCCTGCTTTGCTTTGGCAATGGCAATCTCTGAAGACTCAATTCGGCTGGTTTGACCGGTGCCTATGCCAATCGTTTGACCATCTTTGGCGTACACAATACCGTTCGACTTTATATGCTTTACTACTTTCCATGCAAACAAAAGGTCCCGAATTTCTTGCTCATCGGCTTTGCGGTTGGTCACGGTTTCAAACGCATCGAAAGAAATATTCATAACATCCGGCTGCTGTTGTACGGCCCCGCCAAATATGGACCTAAAAGAGGGGGCGCGATCATTGCCTGCTATTTTTTTGATGCGGATTAAGCGACGTTTTTTCTTTTGCTTGAGCAGTTCCAAGGCGTCATCTCCAAAGGCAGGGGCCAAAATTATTTCGATAAAAATTTCATCAATGGCCCGTGCTGTTTCCATATCAAGTTCTTTATTCACCACCACAATTCCCCCGAAAGGAGATGAGGTGTCCGTAGCAAAAGCTTTGTGCCAAGCCTTAGAAAGTGTTTCGGCTGTACCTACTCCACAAGGAACGGTATGTTTAAAAATGGCGCAAGCGGGTTGATCGGCGTCAAAGTCGGCAATAAGATTCAGCGCGGCATCCACATCCATAAAATTATTATAGCTGAGTTGCTTGCCGTGAAAACAGTTGATGATTTCATTTTGATGACCATACACTGCGGCTTTTTGATGCGGATTTTCTCCATAGCGTAAATCCTGTGCTTTGGGCAGAGAAATGTTCAGTTGTACGGGCGTTTCATCACTGCTCAGATCATTGAAATAATTAGCAATAGTTACATCATATTCAGCGGTGTGATTGAAGGCTTGCCGCGCCCACTCCCGGCGATGGGAAAAATCAACAGATTGGTTTTGTTCAAAATGGGTGATAAAATCATCGTATTGGGCCGGGTTGGTAAGCACGCAGACGTGCGCAAAGTTTTTGGCTGCCGCACGGATCATAGTCGGCCCGCCAATGTCAATATTTTCGGTAGCCATCGCAGAGTTTACATCCGGCTGTTGAATGGTTTTCTTAAAGGGATACAAATTCCCAACCACCAATTCAATAGGTTCAATCTGTAGCCGGTCCATTTCTTCAAGGTCGGGGGTGTGGCTTGTTCGTGCGAGTATGCCGCCGTGAATGATGGGATGAAGCGTTTTTACACGTCCGTCTAAACATTCCTCAAAACCGGTAACATCTGCAACATCCGTAACCGGGATCTCTGCATCACGGATTTTTTGGGCCGTCCCGCCCGTTGAAATAAGTTCCACGTCAGCGGAGTGAAGTATTTTAGCTAACGAAATGATCTCTTTTTTGTCTGATACAGATAACAGCGCACGGTTAATTTTTAGTGGATGTTTTGGAAGTTCGGATAACGGTTGAAGTGACACTTAGGTTGTTAATTAATTTAAGGTAGAAAGATATTTTTTAATCGCGCTTGGCAATAGCTCATGTTCTTGCCCCAACACGCGGTTGGCCAGCGTTTCGGCATCATCGCTTGGTTTTACCGGCACCGTACGTTGCGCTAAAACAGGGCCTTCATCATACGCCTGGGTAACAATGTGAACACTGCATCCGGTTTTAGATTCGCCTGCTTGGAGTACAGCTTCATGAACCTTCATGCCGTAATATCCCTGCCCACCAAATTTTGGTAAAAGGGAAGGGTGAATATTGATGATCCTCTTGGGGTAAGCCTGTAAAACAGCGACCGGAATTTTCAGCATATAACCCGCAAGCACAATTAGATGGGGCTCCCACGCAGCTAATATTTTTAGAAGGGTGTCTGTATATTTTTTTTGATCATCAAATGAAGAGGGGGGGACTATCCGGGTAGGAATCCCGTTTTGTTCAGCCCGTTTTAAAGCTTTAGCTGTTGGGTTATTGGTGATCAAACCATTTATACGGGCGTCAATTTCTCCATCTTGGATGGCATCAATCACGGATTGAAAATTGGTTCCTGAACCGGAGGCAAAAAAAACAAGATGCTTCAATGCGGAAGCGGTTTGATGGATGTTTTAGTCGTACGGATAAAGTACGCAATTTTCGTCCGATCATCTATGCTTTTTTGTGCTCAGTCTGCGAAGATCTCCGGGATTTAAATATGTGGTAATTGTTGATACTCCAGCGGAATTGACTAATAGTAATTTTAACGATTGTTGCCAGCGGAATGGCAACAAGCATTCCCAGAATACCGGCTAATTGCGCTCCAATTAGAATAATAAATAAGATGGCCACGGGATGCATATTAGCCGACCGCGAAAATATAAACGGCTGAAATATAATGTTATCAAGGAGTTGAACAAGGAAGATAGCAACCAGGCAGGGAAGCACGAGCGAAAAATCACCCACTTCTATAATGGATACAATCACGGAGAGGAAATACCCAATAATAGGCCCAAAATAGGGAATGGTGTTGGCAACACCCACCGCTATGCCCACAGCAAGCGCGTTGTTAAGTCCTGCGATAGTGAGGAAAAGCCATGAAAAGAAAGCCACCAGCGTACTTTGCAACATCACACTTCGAAAATAAATGCCGAGACGGGTTTCAATTTTATCGAGCAGGCTCAATGAGGTCTCAAAATACTTGTTGGGAACCATCTGCAGCAAGCCGCGCCGTATTTTGCTGCCATCTTTCAAGAAAAAGAATGTCGCAAAGGGCACCACCAGAAAAATGGTAAATATATTTGTAAACACGCTTATAATATTGCTCAATGCCGTTGGGAGCTGACCGATGTCCAGCAATTCTGCAAAGGTATTATTGAGGACTTCCTGCAAAAAGCCTTCCGGCAGGAAGGTAAATTGGGTAGTGAGCCGCTGTTCAATTTGCTGTGCAATGGCTTTAAGATTTTCCAGATTAAGCTGACCGGCCAGCTCTACCATTTGGTTCACAATCAGCGGAAATATATTGGTTGATATCCAGATTAGAATAAGAATAAGTCCGCTCAATGTTACCGTAATAGCCACGGTTCGGTTCATCCCGGCAGACTGCATTCTGTTTACCAGCGGATCAAGAATATAACTCAAAATAACGGCCACCACGGCGTAGCCAATGAGCGCGCCAAAATATGAGGCCAGTAAATAGCAAACGTATAGCGCCGCCAGGCCCAGCCCAATTCTCACTATTTTTTCAAGTGACCAGTTTTTCATTTGTTTAGCCTTTCCATGAGTTCGTCCAGGTGATTATAAATATCACCGGTGCGGTATCCTTTGCGTTGAAGGTAATCAAACACTTTTTTCTTTCTTTTGAAAGCATTTTCCTCTCTTAAAAACCTGCGACGCTTCTTCTCAACAAGTTTTATAAATCGTTCTTTCATATTAACCGAGGCATACGCCTGCTGTACGGCTTTGCTGCCTACCTCTTTGTTGATTCCCTTTTTTAAGAGATGCGCTTTTATTTTATACGGGCCCCATTGGTTGAGGTTGCTTTTATCACGCGCAAATTTTTCGGCAAAGCCTTTTTGGTTGATGAAATCTTTTTGCTCAAGCTCATCCAGCACATCATTGATAACGTCCAAAGAATATTCTTTCTGCCGGGCTTTATTAAATAATTCCCTTCGGGCATGATCGCGCCGTGAAAGCAGCTTCAAAAAGTATGATTTTACAGCATGCCGGCCTTCCTGACGCTGTAATTTTCTATACTGCGAAACCGATATTTGGTCTCCCTTTTTTAGGCCGTTTTCCAGCAGGGTAGTATCGGCCACCCCAATTAAAAACGCATCATCAACAAAGATGGAATAGCGTTCTTTGTTCTTCTTTTGTGGGGTGATGGAAGTGATGACCCCCGGCAGATTATGATCGGCTTCGCTCTCCACTATGATTCATCTTCCTCATCCGCATCTTCATCTTCTTTCTTGGCGTCCTTTGTTTCTTCTTCATCCTCAAACTTCTCGGGATTCATTTCGCGCAGAATTTGCTCTTCAATTTTATCAATGAGCTCGGGATCTGATTCCAGGAATTCAATGGCATTATCGCTGCCCTGGCCAATAGGTTCGCCGTCATAGCGGTACCAGCTGCCCCGTTTTTGAATGATGTCAAACTCCACGGCCAAATCAAGAATTTCGGCCATGCGCGAAATGCCTTTCCCGTACATGATATTAAATTCCACCTTTTTAAAAGGTGGCGCTACCTTGTTTTTAACAATCTTAACTTTAGTACGGTTGCCCACTATATCACCGCTGTTTTTAAGCGAGCCAATGCGACGAATATCCATACGTACGGAGGCATAAAACTTAAGTGCTCGTCCGCCGGAGGTCGTTTCCGGGTTGCCGAACATCACGCCAATTTTTTCGCGAATCTGGTTGATGAAAACGCACGAGGTTTTTGTTTTACTGATCACCCCGGTAATTTTACGCATGGCCTGCGACATCAATCGCGCCTGTAAGCCCATGTGTGAATCGCCCATTTCACCTTCAAGCTCAGCGCGGGGCACCAGCGCGGCCACCGAGTCTACCACTACCACATCCAGCGCGGCCGAACGGATTAGCGTTTCGGTAATTTCCAAGGCCTGCTCGCCGCTGTCGGGCTGCGAGATGAGCAGTTCATCCGTATTAATACCCAAATTCTTGGCGTATTTGGGATCAAAAGCGTGCTCTGCATCTACGAATGCGGCGTATCCCCCGGTTTTTTGGGCTTCAGCAATGATATGCATGGCCAGCGTAGTTTTACCGCTCGCTTCGGGACCGTAAATTTCGGTAACGCGGCCTCGCGGAATACCGCCTACGCCCAGGGCATCATCAATCATTATAGAACCGGTGGAGATCACCTCAACATCACGCGAGGCCTCATCGCCCAGTCTCATGATGGTGCCTTTGCCATGCTGTTTTTCAATTTGGCCAATAGCCATTTCAAGGGCCTTTTTGCGATCTTTATTATCTGACATAATGTGTGATTAGTTATTTGCTTTAATTATTTGGACCAATATAAAATTTATTGATGACAACATTGTGTCATCCCTTCTTAAATTTCAAATAACAATTAATAAATGGCAAATAGCAAAATTCAAGACTATAATTTTATAATCAATCTCAATTCTTTGCGTGCCTTCGTGTTTCTTAGTGTAGCTTAGTGAAACAGCTATAACACGAAGTTCCGCAAAGGTTCCACAAAGTTACACGAAGAAATAATCAATTAATGATACGTTTTATGCCGTTTTTAAGTAGTGAAACATTAAAATTTATAAGCAATCCCAATTTATAATCACCTAATTTTAAATAGGTTAATAATTGGGCAATGTGCACATCGGTGAAACTTTCGATGGTTTTGATTTCTAAAACCAAGTCCATTCGATAACCATGATCAAGTTTAATCGCTTTATAAATTACAGGCATGGGTTGTTCCGATTCAAACGAAATGCCTTTTTCGGAAAGCTCATGCATTAAACATCGATGGTATGCAGATTCCAACAATCCCGGACCAAGTTGTCTGTGGACCTCAATTGCAGATCCAATGGCGATATTTGATAATTTTTCAACGTGCATTTCTAAGTATTCTTTGTGAACCTTTGTGCTTCTTTGAGCAACTCTGTGGAATAGTCAAACTTCTCAAGCTGTTTCAAAGGTTTACTAAGTAAGACAGTTTAACAGTTAATTCCTTACAGATTTTATGAAATTTCTTTCACAGTGTTTGCAAATTTCTTCATGGCTTTTTCAATTTGCTGCGCGGTGATATATGGCGCTGTTCCCATGCGCAGGATATCCGCGCGGGCATCGGTGAATACGTTTTTTTCTAAGAGCCGAGCTCGAATTTCCCGGGCATGCGGTGATTGCAGCGCCAGAAAGCCGCCGTTTTGCTCCAGCGGTTTTTGATGATAAGGTTTGATTATTTTCGGATCAAAACCATGATCTAAAAATAACTCTTTCAACAGCTTCATTTGCGCCAGGTACTGCGTCCGCAGTACCCCCGGCGTGAGGCCCTGCTCACGAAAAAACTCAACCACTTGGGCTGCCCGAAATTGCGAGGAGGGATCATACGTACCGGTAGCAAAGCGTTGGTTGCCGTCGTCATATTCCACCGGCTCCGTGTCGCGGGGCTCATCCAGGGTACTGAAGGATGCAAACCAGCCGGTGATGGCCGGGCGCAGCGAGCAATCTTTTGGAAAGCGCAGAAAGCAGTTTCCCTCCCCCCATTGCAAGTATTTATAGCCGCCAATGAGAACAAAACAATCCTCCAGGTTTGATTCACGGATGGAAAGCGGAACCACATTGGTGCCGTGGTAGTCATCAATCATTAGCGGAATATCATGGCTGCGGGCCAAGGCTGCAATTTCGGAGATGTGTTGGTTAATCAACCCGCTTTGAAAGTAAACGCGCGAAAGCATGATGGCGCAGGTTTCATCGTCAATCTCGTTTTCAATTTGCTGTACAATGTCATCTGACTTGGCATTTATTTGGGCCATTTGCAGTCCCTCTTCGGTCAGCCGGTGCAGCTGTCGAAACATGGAGTGGAATTCGCCGTCGGTGGTGATGATTTTGGGCTTATTTTTGAGATCGTAGCTGGAAAGCCAAGATACAATCAGGTGATGTGTATTCTCGCTTTGGCAATACAGGCCGTTGGGATCGTCGTAAAAATCACGCAGGTAATTACGGAGTGTTTCCGTCTTTTCAGCGGCGGTATCCCATTTAGTATCCACTTTTGAGGCGGCGACATCGTAGGCTTCGGCCAAACCATCACGGGCTACATCAGGCCAGGCTTGGTGGGAGTGCCCGCTGAACAGCAGGCGATTGGCAACATCGAAATGAGAGTAGTGAGGCTGGAGTTGCTTTGCTAAGGTGTCAATATCATTCATAAATAAAGATTTTCTCAGTGCTACTCTGCCTCGCTCTGTGGTATGTTATTACACGAAGAACCACAGAGGGTACACAGAGTTTCACAAAGTTATAAAATTTAAATTTCGGCCCGTATTTCCCATAAATCGGGAAAGATGCGTTGATGCAGCGTTTTACGCAGATAGCCGACCCCGTCCGAGCCGCCCGTGCCCATTTTGTTGCCGATGGTGCGTTCCACCATTTTTACGTGCCGGTAGCGCCACTCCTGCATCCCTTCGTCAAAGTCCACAAAAAGTTCAGCAAGCAGGGCCGTTTCGGGGTCATTTTTCATCACATCCAACAGTACCTGCTGCGCCTCTTTGGAAGATTCATATAAAAGCCCATTGTCATTTTTTCGTTCCGGTTCGGGCATATCATATCCATTCTGGCGCAAGTAGCCGCAAAAACATTCCCAAAGCGTGGCTTCTTTCATGCGTGTTTTTAGGCGCTTTAAATATTCGGGCTGATGCTCGTGCGCCTTCAGCATGTGCGTGGACCGAAGTCCGCACAGAATTTCAATTTCCCGGAATTGTACGGACTGAAAACCGCTGGCCTCATCCAGGAAATCGCGGAAACTTTCGAACTCCAGCGGCGTCATGGTTTCCAGAATATCAATCTGTGCCACCATTGTTTTGAGAATAGTGAGCACCCGCCGCATGGTTTTGACGGAGGTCCATGTATGGCCGGCTTCCAGCTCGGTGCGGATTTTTTCAAACTCATGGAGCATCTGTTTAAACCACAACTCGTACGTTTGATGAATAATGATAAACAACATCTCATCGTGTTCTTCCGGCTGCGATTTGAGCTTTTGCAACTCCAGTAGCTCGTCAATCTTCAGGTAATTACTGTAGGTTATTTTCATGATTTGTGAGACCAATGTAAGAGAGTTAATTTTAATCCATAAACAAGCCTTAAGCTTGCCTGTAAAATTGATTAAATTAGGCCTCAATTAAAAACTTGTTCTTATGCCTTTTTTAATCGCAGACAGCGGGGCCACAAAAACCAAATGGTGCCTGGAGTCAGAAAATTTTTCAGACTCTTATTACACGGAGGGATTAAATCCCTATTATCATACCACTGCAAGTATTTCTGCAGTAATCAACGCCGAGTTGGTTCCTAAACTGGATGGAGTACATATTGATGAAGTTTATTTCTATGGCGCGGGATGCGACAATCCGGTTAAAAAACAAACGGTTTATAAATCGCTGAACGCTATTTTTCCTGACGCACCAATCGATGTTGAACATGATCTGCTCGGGGCCGCACGGGCCTGCTTTTTTGATGAACCGGGCATTGCTTGCATTCTTGGTACAGGGTCGAATTCCTGTTTATACGATGGTGAGAAAATAGTAGAGCATGTTCCTTCGCTTGCTTTCATTTTGGGTGATGAGGGCAGTGCCGGCTATTTTGGCAAGAAACTGATCAACAGTTATTTTCGGTTTGAACTCCCGGGTAAATTGAAAAAAGAACTGGAAAAATCTTATAACATGGACCTTGATCACATCATGGATGGAGTATCGGAGGGGGCGCAGATCAGCCGGTTTGTGGCCTCTTACGCCAAATTTTTAGGCGACCACTCCAATCATTCGTTTGTAAAAAAAATACTATGCGAGGGCTTTACCAGCTTTATAAGTCGCATAATAAAAAATTATACCAGTGCCGGTTCGTATAAAGTAAGTTTTGTAGGGTCTGTTGCTTATGCCCATCAAAACGTAATAAAAGAAATTTTACAAGAAGAGGGCCTGAAAAGCGGTACTTTTTCACGCAATCCCCTCGATCGGCTCATTACCTATCATACTTCTTAAATGCTATTCATGCTCATTGATACGCACTGCCATATTTATTTGGAACAATTTGCCGAAGATTTATCCGAGGTATTACAGCGGGCGGCCGATGCCGGCGTGAGCCATATTTTTATGCCGGCTATTAATCTGGATTCGCTTCCCAAAATGGAATCTCTGTCGCATCCTGATATTGAGTTCCATAAAATGGCGGGACTGCATCCTACCGAACTCAATGAGGGAAAGTTCGTGGATGAAACAGCGCTTATGGCCATGTGCAAACAAGATGAAATTGTGGCCGTTGGGGAAACAGGGCTGGATTACCATTGGAGCGAAGAGTTTAAATCACCCCAGAAAAAAAGCTTGCATATGCACTGCCGGGTGGCAAAGCAGCTTAAAAAGCCTGTAATTTTGCACAACCGTGAGAGCACGGCTGATCTGCTGGACATCATCGAAGATGAACAAGACGGCACGTTGACCGGCATTTGGCACTGCTTTAACGGCTCGGTTGAAGAGGGAAAACGAGCCATCGATTTAGGGCTGCACCTTGGCATTGGCGGAGTGCTTACGTTTAAAAATGCCGGGGTTGATGAAACCGTGGCTCAGCTGCCGCTCGATAAGATGGTGCTTGAAACCGACGCCCCGTATTTGTCGCCGGAGCCAAACCGCGGCACGCGAAATGAGCCGGCTTTTGTAAAAGATACGGCTCAAAAGCTGAGCAAGGTAATGGAAAAGCCTATAAAAGAAATAGAGAACATAACATCCCAAAATGCTTTTTCTTTATTCAAACAAAGCTTTGCATAATCCATCAATTACTGTCTGCTGCCTGACTGGTTGGCAAGAAAAGACTATTTAAAGCTTCTTAAACTTTAGCGTTGTTGCGGAATCAGCTTATTTCGGTTAACAAATATTTTTAATACGTTAAGTATCAATAGCGTCCTAAACGTTTGAAAAAATAAAAAAAGGAGAGAAAGATGTTTGGGTATCTCACCCTATATTTGAGGTACGAACAACAAATAAATCTTTCTCTCCAATGGCCAATATAACATTGTTTTCTCAAATTATTTCTAAGTTAGATCGCTTTTCCTTCGGCAAACTTGTGAAGGCGCGAGGGACCGACAAGCATCAAAAAGGGTACACAAGCTGGACACACTTGGTATCGATGCTGTTTTGCCAGTTTGCCAAAAGTCAGTCCGTGCGCGATATCAGCAATGGGCTTCGCTCGGCGACCGGGAACCTGAATCATCTGGGCATCCGCCGAGCCCCGTCTAAATCCACCATCAGTTACCAAAATACCCGCCACGACTGGAACTGTTCCGTGATTATTACTATGAGCTGCTCGGGCGTTTAGGACAGCAGGCGGGATTTAAACAGGTGAAGTTCCGCATTAAATCCAACATTTTGTTGCTGGACTCGACGACGATCTCCCTGTGTCTATCATTGTTCGATTGGGCCAAATACAAAACCCGTAAAGGCGCGGTCAAAATGCACACCTTGCTGGACTACGACGGTAATTTGCCCGCTTACGTGCTTGTAACCGATGGCAAAACCGCCGATAACAAAGGGGCCTATGATATCCCGTTGCTCTCCAATAGTGTTATCGTTGCCGACCGGTTCTACAATGACTTTTCGCTGCTGAATGTCCCGGCAGCAGCGATGTCTATTTTGTCGTCCGCCACAAGGAGAACCTTCAGTATGAGACGATCGCAGAGAATGAGCTGCCTGACGGGTGCCACCAGCACATCCTCAAAGATGAGGTTATCCGGCTGACGGGACCCCAAACCCGGAAAAAATACCCCGAGAAACTACGCCGAGTGGCGGTTTGGGATGCCGAGAACGAGCAGGTGATTGAACTTATTACGAATCAGGTTCGGTGGACGGCCAACACGATAGGAGCGCTCTACAAGAGCCGCTGGCAGATCGAAATTTTCTTTCGGGAAATCAAGCAGCTGCTGCACATCAAGTCCTTCATCGGCACCACCGAAAACGCCGTCATGATTCAAATCTGGACCGCCCTGATCACCATCCTTATCTTAAAAGCACTGAAAGCGATGGCCAAATACAACTGGTATCTGTCGAACCTGGTGGGGTTTATTCGCTTAAATCTGTTTGTAAAGATCGATCTGCAGCGATGGCTGGATCATCCCTTCGAGGACCGGGCCAGTCCGCCTGCGGGAGGAATCCAGGGGGTTCTTTTTTGATTTACAGAAAAAGGTGCCTTGATGATACATAAGCACTACTTTACAGATTAATCCAAAACGTTTAGGACACTATTGTTTTATAAGGTATTATAAAGTCAGGACGCGTTGAGGGGTTAAGGGTTTAATTTTTTAAAATAGCTTTATGCTGAGGAATAGGGCATTATTTCTCAACTCCTAAACGCGTTAAATCTTAACCAAATCTTATTAACCATGAAGTACTTAAATATTGGATTAAAAACATCATTGGCAGCTCTCTTAATTGTAATGGGTAGCTGTGCCTCCAGCGGGAGTTCTACAACCAATAAAGAAGATATGACCTTAGGTGATTATCTATCACAAAAAAGTGGTGTAACCCTGCAAGGATACGAAGAAAACACCCGGGTTATAATGCGCGGATCAAGTAAGTTAAACAGAAGTGGTAGTTTAAGTCAGCCCGAAGGAAGAGGAGAAAGAAATTTAGCCCGAGGTGCTGATAAGCAGCCACTTTTTGTAATTGACGGACAAAAGGTGGGCCGTGATTATTATTCGATAGCCAGTAAATTTGGTCCCGGGCAGATAAAATCTGTACGTGTGCTACAGGCAAGTCAGGCAAATATGTATGGCAGCCAAGGACAGTACGGGGTTATTGAAATTAAAACGAATAAAGGCAATAAATAGCGGCTATATAGAGTAGCGTAAGTACAATGTGGAATTTAAATTAAGAAGAGGCTGAATACAGTCTCTTCTTAATTTTACTATGACTTTATCTCGTGACTGACCTCGGGTTAGCCACGCGCGCCGTCCGAGCCGTTCCGCACCAGCCTGCCCGCCCTGACATTATCCATGTAATCTTAGAATTTATAATTTAAGTAATTGAGTATCATGGGCATTAACTTTTAGAGGCCTTTGCAAAACCGCAAAACTCGAACTGTCATCTCTACCGGCAGGGAGAGATCTTTGGTTTAAGCGCTTAACGAAGGCCAAATTTTGTAAAAACAAGATTTCTCTCCCGACAGCGGTCGGGGTCGAAATGACAAGATTTTTGCCATTCGCAATAAACAGTAAGTCTAACAGAGTATTCGGGAGGGGTTGTTTAGTTATGGATTGAACGTGTGCACCGATTAAGCTTAAAGCTAATATCATTTTTAAGGGGTCAAATTGTTGATCTTGTCATCCTCCCGATGTATCGATGTATCGGGAATCCGGGATCTCGCGGTGCCTGGGAGCGTTGATCTAATACTGAGCATTATCAACGTTAATTAACGTTGTAAGATCCTGAATCAAGTTCAGGATGACAATAAAGAGTATTTTTAAATGGAACAGAACACACGATAGATTTCTCACTTCGCAGGCTCCATTCGTAATGACCAAGGAGTGTGCAAAATATTTGATTAGGGCATTTAGTGGCTACTGGATCCTTTATTGTTGTAGACGCTTTGCAAAACCAACTCTGTTATCCTGAGCGAAGTAAAGTATCTCCCTGTAGAGCCTTCAATCGGTTTCATGAAATTCTTTGACAGGTACAGCCTACGTAGCCGCAGTTACTTTGGCGTAGTGGGCCTCAGAAATGACAAATTTAATGGTTTTGCAGCGAAGGTATGCCCTTGCGAAAAAGGTCTCTTTTAGAGGGCTTTGATTTACCAGCCCTTTTCGGGCTTTCTAGATTTTAGGGGTTTTATTTTTCTAAACGGGATTAAATCTGCATTTATCATAGGAATATCTTGGTTTTTTGCCCGAAAAATCGGGCGCAACGGCCGTTTCAGCCGCTATTGGGTATACCTCGCCCATCAGGGGGCGCAGGCAGGTGTAACCGGATGCTGTTTTTTAGCCCAGCTGATGCCGCGCTCGATGTTCCAGCAGATGGCGCTCATGACAAACCGGGACTTGTTGCGCAATTTGGTTTTGGCGGTGGCCACCCGCATCCCGTAGCGATCTTTGATCGCCGCAAAGGGATGCTCCACGTAGCGCCGCACCCGGCGCTTGCGGGTGTTGCGCCTGGTTTGGGACCTACTCAGCGGGTTGTTGCGGTAGGCTTTGTCCAGGATGCCGTAGTAGGTACCCTCCGCGCGGCACCGCATTTTGAGGTCCTTTGACGGGTAGGCCTTATCGCCGAAAATGGCCCGCTCGTCGCCGCTAAGCAGCTCCTCCAGCTGGGTGCTGTCGTGCGGTGAAGCTTTTGTAAAGCTTAATTTTCGAATAAGCTTGCTGCCCACATCCACCCCGATGTGGCCTTTATAACCGAAGTAATAGCGGCCGCCTTTTTTGGTCGAATCGGCGTCGGTATCGATTTGGGGTGAGGGGTTGGTTTCCAGCTCGGCGCGTTTGTCGGCGCGAAGTGGGCGCCCCGAGGATTCCATAATAGCGGCATCCACCACCGTACCACGCTTTAAAATCAGGCCCTTGCCTTCCAGCTGCTGGGTAATTCGGGCGAAGAGCTCCTCGATCAAGCCCTCGGCGCCCAGCGCCTCGCGGAACCGCCAAAAGGTGGTAAAATCGGGCACTTTTTGGTCGAGTGGCAGGCCCGCAAACCGGCGAAAGCTCAGCCGGTCGATGAGCTGATCCTCCAGTTGCGGATCACTGAGCTGGTAGAGGTGCTGCAGAAACAGCCCGCGAATCATCCAACGAACAGGTTTGCGCGGCTGCCCGCCTTGCGGGCCGGTCTTGTCAATACGACGGCCTACCTCGTAGAGGGGCTCCCATTCGATAAACGCATCGATTTCGCTGAGCCGCTCGGTCGAGCGGGAAACTTGCCCCGATTGACTAGCCCATTGATCTAAAATGCTGAGTTGCTGGCGTTTGTCCGACATAATACCGACGTTTTAGTTGAAAATTGCGGGCTGTTCGCCGAAATCTACAAATTATAATATTAACCACTAAATTAGGGGGTTCTGCAAAGGCCCCTCCTATTAAATATTCGCGTATCTCTTCAATATAGAAAAGATTCAAAAAATAGTGCATTCATTTCGAAATACAACAAACGAATCATTGGTTTTTAATAACGCACCAGCTCCTCCATTTTTTGGGTGATGGAATCAACCCCCGGCAAAACGGCATTCATCAACCCCACATTGTGCGGAACCGGAATGTCCGGCATGGTAAGGCGTTGGATGGGAGCATCAAGCCATGAAAATGCTTCTTTGGAGAGCATGGCACTTATCTCGGCCCCAAAGCCGCCCGTTTTGGTATCTTCATGCACAATTAAACAACGATTGGTCTTCTCTAAAGAAGCAAGTACTGTTTCTTTGTCCCACGGCATAATGGTTCTCAAATCAATAATGTCGGCATCGATATTTGATTTTTCCGCAGCAGCTTCACAACGCTCGCACATAGCACCCCATGTAATGATGCTCAGCTGATTACCTTCTTGTAAAAGCCGTGCTTTGCCATATGGCACAACGTAATCATCACCCGGATACGGCTTTCGAGCATACTTGGCATCAAGCAGATTGCGGTGCTCAAAAAATATTGTTGGATTATTACTGCGCATGGCCGATCGCAGTAACCCCACCGCGTCTTGTGCATTACTGGGAAAAGCCAGCTGCCAGCCTATGGCATGCGCAAAAAATACTTCATTGCAAACGCTGTGCCAGGGATCACCGCATTTTGCAAATCCGCCGGGCATGCGTACCACCATGGGAGCAGCAAATTTGTTGGCGGTCCGCCAGCGAATAGTCCCACAATTATTAAGCTGTTCCGTGGCAGGATCGGCATATTTTCTGAACTGTATTTCTGCCACCGGCATTAATCCGTTGTATGCCAGCCCTACCGCCCGGCCGATTATTCCTTCTTCAGATAAGCTGGTGTCAAAAACACGGTGTTCTCCAAAACCGGTTTGTAATCCCATTGTAGCGGCATGAACGCCGCCTTTGGCTGCCACATCTTCACCAAACACCATTAATTTAGGGTTCGTCTCAAGCTCTACTTCCAGCGTTCTCCGAATGGCTTCCACAATATTAATGCGTTGTTTTTCAGCTTTGAGATTAGTCGTAGAATCCGGAAATTGATGCCCTTCAGCGGCTAATCCTCCTATTTCTTGAACATCCTGATTGCCATCGCCCTCCGTTTCAGCAAAAACATATTTCTCCGTTTGAGCCGTATCCGGTTCCGGTCTATTGCGGGCTTTTTCAGTAGCTTCATCAACTTCTTTGGCCGCATCCCCTTCCAATGATGTCCATTGTTGTTCTGTAAAATTTTTAGGTATCAGGTAGGACTTTAATGAATCAAGCGGATCATTTTCCTGCTCTTGGTTAATAAGATCTTCTTCTTTGTAGGCTTGATTATCCTGATACGAATGCCCGTTGAGCCGCGGCATGGTGAGGTGAATTAAGGCCGGCCCTTTCCGATTTCTCACGTGCGATACGGAATCAGAAAGCAAATTAGCAGCTTCTTCGGGATTGGTACCATCGCCGTCAAAAATGCGGATATTCTTAAACGAATACAGATTTTTAGCAATGTTACCGCCGGGGGTTTGAAAATCACCCGGAACAGAAATGCCGTAGGCATTATCCTCAATATAAAAAAGCACCGGTAGATTTTGAGTGGTCGCAATGGTCAGGGCCGACCAAAATCCATTCGTGGCCACCGAACCATCTCCGCCCAATATCACAGAGATCGCCCCTCCATAAGCGTCTTCACCGAGCTGCGAACGCCGATACTCAATACCCTGCGCCCAGCCTATACCCGGCGTATATTGCGAGCCTACATCGCCGGCCATAGGCAAAACGGTAGCCCTTCCGTTCCCAACCATATTGCATACCACGCCTATGTCACGTCCATCACTATACCCCCCTGACTTTGCCATGGGAGCAGCCAGTGCATCTTCCATAGACAAACCAAGCGACAACATTAACGGCCGTGAGCGATAATACGCGCTGACTGCATCATGCTCATGATTTAACAACGAGCCCAATAATCCCTGGCCAAGTTCATGCCCCCGTGCTGAAAATTGATACAGCACTTCTTGATTTGGTACTAATTCATTTTCTTCCTTCTCGTCCATGGCCCGAGACCGTAGCATCAAGCGGGCAATTTTTCCCCAGTCAACCTTTTTTGCGTAATCTTTATCTGGTTCCATCATAAAAATTCGTTGAAAATCTATTGCGATATGCTTCAGATGATGTCAATTTCTTTCACACTATCTTCAAAATGCTTCATTTCCTCTTCGGTACCTATAGTTATGCGTACACAGTGTGGTAATCCAAATGCATTGATACGCCGCAGAATAACTCCTTTTTCAAGCATCGCTTGGGTAAAAGCAATTGCTTGCTGCTCGGAATCCAATACCATCATCACAGAATTGGATATCGACCGTACGTAGGTTATGTCTTGCTCTTTAAAGAAATTATACAGCCTTTCTTTTCCGGCTTCTACAAGTCGGACACTTTTTGATAAAAATTCGTCATCCTCCAAAGCCGCCTCCGCTGCGGCTTGAGCCAAAGCCGTGGGCTCAAATGTCAGCTTTGTTTTGAGCATGTGGCTTATTAAATGCTCCGGTCCTATGGCATACCCCACGCGCAAGCCCGCCAGTCCGTACGCCTTTGAAAACGTTCGGAGTGATATTAAATTTTCATAATTGTAGTCCAATGCTCGGGGATAATCCCCAACCCTTTCGGCATATTCGTGATACGCCTCGTCCATGATAACGATAACCTCATCGGGAATTTGCACCATAAATTGCTCAAATTCCTGCTTTGTTATGTAGGTGCCTGTAGGATTATTGGGATTTGCGATATAAATCATTTTGGTTTGATCGCTAACTGCTTTCGCGATGGCATCTAAATCAAACCGGAAGTTTTTCGTTACTGGGATTTTATTTAACGTAATACCTCGAATATTTGCCTGCACGAAAAAACCCACAAATGTTGCGTCAGCGGTGATAGCTTCTTCGTGATCGAGAAAAAATGTGCGGCACAATGTAGCGATGATGCTTTCTGAACCGGCTGCAACAATTATATTTTCCGTATTTACATTATTTTTCTCAGCCAGTTTAGCGCGCAGCCCGCGTGAGGCAGGATCAGGGTAATCTTGTATTTCTTGGAGCGCTTCGCTTACAGCCGGCTCAACACGGGAACTGCACCCCAACCGATTTTCGTTGGAGGCCAGCTTGGAAATTTGTTTCGGCTGATAAGCTTTGCGAACCTCGGCAATAGTTTTACCGGCCACATACGGCTTTAAGTTTTTTATATTTGAGGGTAGAAACGACTTTTTTAGCGTATCAGACATAGATAGCGTATTAGAAATCGACTAAATTTTTAAATTTATTTTGAGAAGTGACTCCTTATTTTCACTTCGAAGGAAGACCCTAAATATGGTTAAATTTACTTTCTTAACCAAAGCAAAGGCGTAAAATTTTCATAAAATAAAGCACTCTTAATCTTTAATTTTTCTATATTTGAACCTTGCAGAAAAATAAAATTTATTATGCAAAAAATAGTTCTAATAACGGGTGCCAGCCGCGGCATTGGATATGAAGTTGCAACGGCTCTGGCCCAAAAAAATCACCGAGTCATTGCTGTGGCCCGCAATAAAAGTAATCTGCAAAAACTAAAAAAAGAAGCCCCTGATCATATTGATTTTTATACCGCAGATTTGACCAGCCATGAGCAGCTTGATACACTCAATACGTACTTAAGTAAAGAGTATGAGGGGATTGATGTTTTAATTAACAATGCCGGTGCACTGGTCAACAAACCTTTTTCAAAGCTTGAAAAAAATGACTGGCAAAATATGCTCGACGTCAATTTGTTATCAGTGATTGATTTGACAAAAATGATGCTACCTATGCTAACTGAAAATAGCCATATTGTAAATATAAGCAGCATGGGAGGACTGCAGGGAAGCAGCAAATTTCCCGGCTTGACCGCCTATAGTGTAGCCAAAGGAGCGGTAGCTATTTTAAGCGAATGCCTGGCGGTAGAATTGGCAGAATCAAATATACGCGTCAATGCATTGTGCCTGGGGTCGGTTCAAACTGAAATGTTTGAAGATGCCTTTCCGGGTTTTGAGGCTGACGTTAAACCTAAAAAAATGGGAGCCTACATTGCTAATTTTGCATTAAACGGATCTAATTTTTACAATGGAAAAATACTACCGGTAGCGTTAAATGATCCTTCGTAAATGGCAAGATTTAATTATCACATATATTCAATCATGATTAACTCAATATTTAAGACTTCAATTTTAATCTGTTTATTCTTATTCGGGCTTGGACAAACCGGAAATAGTCAATCAATTGAACTGGTTGGAGCCGATGTACTTAACGGAGCCCTCAATGGATTGGCGCTGGGCGGAGCTACCATGGCATTGCAAAATTCAAGCGACCGCGCCCCACTACGCGTGGGACTGGGAGGAGGTATTCTATACGGCATTGGAACCGGAATTTATGATAACTCAAAAATTTCGAAAGGCGAACAGTATTTCAAATCTGCCACATTCAATGATGGAAAAAACAGTACCGTTATTGTGCTGCTTGATACGTTTTATGGTGCTGCCGGCGGGGCTGCTATCGGTGGTGCTATTTCACTCATTTCTAATGATCCCGTTCTTGACGGACTCCAATATGGTAGTGGCGCCGGGGCCTGGATAGGATTTGGGTTTGGGTTAATTGATTCATTTATCCTTGCCGATGGACCTGATGATTTTCAGGCATCAGTAAATACTACAATCAAAAATAAAGCAGAGGGCATCGTTCAACTACATACGGCAAGTGATAACCTTTCGATGGGTTTTTTCAATCCCACCCTATTTGCTCAGAAAAAAGTGACCTCTCATTCAATAAGCCCAGAATATTCAATGGGGATGGAGTTCGTAAATTTCAACATCGCTCTTTGATTTAAAGCTCATCCTGCGAATTTAGCTGTGCTCCCTCTTCGGGATCTTCCGTTTGGGTAAGATGGCGCAAAATTTCCTTCACAGTATTGGTGTGCCCCGAGATAGAGGGATGAAGTCCATCGCTTAAGTAATTCCAGGCCTCCGGTTCTTCTTCTCCCATTCGGCTGCCAAGCGGGTCAACAATATATCCCTTTTTGCCCGTCAGTATTTCTCGCACACCCTGCAAATCCTGTTCAGATAGCTCAAAATTAAATAAACGGATATCTTCCAGCATCTCACTAATAACCGGCGGCGGTGTTATCCAAACAATCGGATTATCGGTGACATTAGATACGGCTCCTTCTATGGTGTTGATATTTTCCCAGTAATCAGCCAATGAAACCAGCGTTCGTTCAGGTGCAATTTTCAAACGCTGCATATCAAAAGTGCCAAGCCCTACCATCACCCAATCGGGGTTGTGGTCAAGAACATCTCTATTTAAACGCTTGATGGCATCCGTAGTTGTGTCATAAGAAATTCCGCTGTTTATAAAGGTGAAATCAGCGCCTGCAATGGCAATTTCCAATACGCGCTGAAAAATATTAAACCACCCCTGTAAATCATCCGTTAACGAATCTCCCAGTGCTACAATCGTTTCGTCTCCATTAAAAGGAAGTTCATCAATCCAGTTGTTTACTTCTTCATCTTCCAGCAATTCAATAGCTGCTTGTTTGGCATTCTCTTGGAATTGAGCACGAAGATTCAGGAAATTTTCTTCTTTTATTCCCATCAACTTAGCCACGGCTTCAGTGTTATTAATTCCCGGTAATAAAGGAAATCGTTTTTCAAGATTTAAAAATTGCAGTAAGTATTTTTCAAGAACCTCTCGCTCTTCTTTATTTGCTTTTTCGGCCATAGTATAATTCAGGTAATATTGAAATTAGTTTTTTAATAATTGATTAATCAGTTCCGGCGTGCCCTTGGCTGCACGTTTTTCCATATGTGTCCAAGTTGAAATATCAGATATTTCGGGCGACTGGGGATCTATAATATATTTGGGGATGTGCTTCGGGGCATAGTCAATAAGTCCCGCAGCGGGGTAAACAACCAATGATGTTCCAATGACAATAAGAATATCGGCCTGAGGCAAAACTTTAGCAGCTTTTTCCATGTTGGGTACCGTCTCCCCGAACCAAACAACGTGTGGCCGAAGCTGGCCACCATCCGAAGCGGTATCACCCATTTCAATCCTATCGCCCCCAATGTCCTGAATAAGAGATCGATTCGTAACGCTACGCACTTTGCTTAATTCACCATGTAGATGGGTTACATTGGTGGAACCCGCACGTTCGTGCAGGTTATCTACGTTCTGGGTGATGATATGCACATCATGCTTTTCTTCCAACTTGGCAAGGGCTCTGTGGCCCGCATGAGGTTCAGCATTGTGGGCTTGCTTGCGACGTTCATTATAGAATTGCAAGACTTTCTCTGGATTTTTTTTCCAGCCTCTGGTAGTTGCAACTTCTTGAACATCATAGCCCTCCCAAAGTCCACCGGAATCACGGAACGTCTGTAATCCACTGTCTGCACTCATTCCGGCTCCCGTCAAAACAATGATCTGCTTCATTGAGAGTTATTTACTTAAGAATAGCAATTATGCGGGTACCGTCGAAAAGATATCAATCCAAGCACTGGATTCTTGATAATTCTCAATCACTTCAGCGTCATTCGTGTCTTTAAAAGTACCCACCATGCGTCGAACATCCGATTTTAGCGTTTCAACCGTACTATTTATCAATTTCTGGTTGAACCCTTTTTGACCCAAATTTAACGTCATTTGCAATGAAATAATACGACTTAAAACCTCTCCAAGCTCCACAAGTTTACCTTGCGCCATTTTCGAATCAATCGTAAAATTCAAGCTATCCTTAAAGTATTCAGCCGCATTTTCGGTAAGCTTATATTCGCTCAGATATTCATACAAATTAGTGAGGTTAAGTCCTCTCATTGATTTTAAAACAGCTTCTGAAATCTGCTGATAAAGTATATCATTAGATCCTTCAAATATCTGAAATGGCCGACTGTCAATAAAAGCCTGGCCCGCTAAATGATTCAGTCGATAGCCTTTTGCGCCCATAAGTTGCATAAAGGAATCCGCTGCATTTTGCATCAAGTCAGTAGTAACCGTCTTTATGGTATTCGCAGAAACACCTTGGTCGGAAACATCTTTATCCATAGTAATGTGTTCACTGGTGTACGTACACATGGCCGAACAAATGGTAAACGATGATTGAAGGCGTCCAATTCTCTTCTTCACCTGATCATAGTTGAACAAACTCTTTCCTCCCACAAAACGATTTTTACAATGCTTATGGGCCTCATCAAGAATCCGTTTTAAATATCCTACACCCATGCCCGGAAATTGCAATCGACTTCTATGCAAGATATCCAGCATCATTTTAATACCGATGGAGGTAGGCTCCAATTTATTTTCTTCCGGAACCGTTATGTCAATCTTGTTACGTCCATACGGTAACATATAAAGACCCAGATTTTCATAGTATTCTTCAACTTCTATCCCTCCTTGTCGCGTGTCATGGATGAAGAAAGAAATATCTCGGCCTAAATTATCATTCTTCCCTTTTTTACGAGCTGTAATTAGCCAAAAATCAGCCGTTCCTGTCAAGCCCCCCCAATGTTTGGTTCCGGATATTTGATATGATGAATCGTCATTTTTTTGAAACGAAGTCTCCATCCGGAGAGCATCTGAACCATGATCCGGTTCAGTAATCATAAGCCCACCCATATTTCCTTCTTCCATAAATCGTCTGAATATAGGTGCTTTCACATCCTCTTGTGCATAGTTTGCTACCGGTTGCAGAAATAATGCTCCATTAATACCCATTGTCAATGATAAAGGGAGTGATTCATAAGAGCTGGCTCCAAGCATTGCCAACGCTTCGTGCGTTTTTACCCCTCTTCCGCCATATTCTTCCGGAATAAATGCTGCCAATGGTTTACAACCCATTATCTCTGAAAGAGTCTCTTCCGGAAAATCTTCTCCCAATTTTTTTGAACTTAGTTCCTCATTATTCCGGAATAAGCTTTTTAATTTTTTCTTGTAATCGGCTATAAATTTGCTGAATTCTATCAAATCGGGAAAGAATTATTTCTTAATCTGTTAAATATTAGTGATTAATATAATCAATTAAAGCTTGGTTAAAAAGCTATTTTGCCCACTTTTAGTTCATATTGCTATAATAAAAAGAGCCTGATTCCGTCGAAGGAATCAGGCTCTTGGTAAAAAAGGTGCAGGCGCCGACCGACTCTACCGCCGCAAGGGCAGTACCATGGGCGCGGGCGGGGGTCACGGTCGTGTTCGGGATGGG
>Ga0306867_1000184_pt1 | contig 40014 bp, 31 predicted proteins | sample AntRauTorckE6831_FD_190432 | JGI IMG/M metagenome (GOLD analysis project Ga0306867, IMG submission 190432) | Saline lake microbial communities from Rauer Islands, Antarctica - Metagenome Torckler E6 #831 (v2) (version 2) | ecosystem: Environmental > Aquatic > Non-marine Saline and Alkaline >...
CACCGCGCCCTTGCGCTTACCGCCCTGGTTCACCGCCACGGCAGTGTCGTTCACCACTTTCAGGAAGGGCACCACGCCCTGGCTGCTGCCGTTGGTGCCCTTGATGTGGGCGCCCATGGCCCGCACCGGCGTCCAATCGTTGCCCAGGCCACCGGCCCATTTGGAGAGCATGGCGTTATCGCGGATAGCGCCGTAGATACCTTCCAGATCGTCCTGCACAGTGGTGAGGTAACAGGACGAAAGCTGGGAATGCTGTGTGCCGCTGTTGAACAGGGTTGGCGTAGAAGCCATGTAGTCGAAGGACGACAACAGGTCGTAGAATTCGATGGCGCGGGCGTTGGGGTCGTCTTCCTTTAGGGCCAGGCCCATGGCCACGCGCATGAAAAACACCTGGGGCAGTTCCAGGCGGTCGCCTTTCCAGTTGATGAAATAGCGGTCGTAGAGAGTCTGTAGGCCAAGGAAGCCAAACTGGTAATCCCGCTCCGGCTTCAGGGCAGCGCCCAGGCGCTCCAGATCGAAGGCCGCCATTGCCTCGTCGAGCAGGTCATAGCGGATGCCCTGGTGAATGAGGGCACTCAGCGCCTGAGGATATACCTCCGCCAACGGCAGGGTCAGGGGCACTGTCAGGGCCGTGGCGGTTTCCAGCCGCAGCTGTTCCAGCAGCAGGCGGGCGGTTACTGCGCTGTAGTCCGGCTCCTGTTCGATGCGACCACGGGCGGTCATGATCAGGGCACTGAGCACGTCTTCCTCAGCAATGCCGTCATAAAGGTTCCGCAACGCGCCCTCGACAAGCGATTCACCGTCAATACCTTCAAGTCCCTGGCTGGCGTGCTCCACCTGAACTTTCATCAGCCCCAGGTCCAGCGGTGCGAATTCACCATTGGCTTTCTTGATGGTGAGCGTCGGGTGGGCTTCCACCGGTGCCAGGCTGGCGCGCTCCTGAGCGTGAGCTTCGCGGTAGAGTACATAGGCGCGGGCAACTTTCTGCTCCTCCGCCCGCATCAGCGCCAGTTCCACCTGGTCCTGAATGTCTTCGATATGTACCTTGCCACCGGCTTTCAGGCGGCGGCTGATAGCCTGGACGACCTGACGGGTAACCCGTTCCACGGAGTCGTGTATGCGGGCGGAACCCGCAGCCGTGTCGCCTTCCACAGCGAGAAAAGCTTTGGTGACAGCAACACCGATTTTTGACGGATCAAAACCGACAAGCGATCCGTTACGTTTGATGACTTGCAGGGATTCAGTCTGGATTTGTGAAGCAGGCTGAGCATCAGCCAGAGCGGAGGCGGACATGGGGTTTCTCCTGAATACGCGTTGATATCTTTCACCATCGCGTACGCAGAGAGTCGGAGCGGCTGCACCGTAGGTCGGATTAGCAAAGCGTAATCCGACAAATGCAACCTGAGGCAGACGCCGGTGTCGGATTACGCTTTGCTAATCCGACCTACGAGGTCTGGGCCTGAGTCCGTTCTGCTCACCTTTTGTACGCGAAGGTGCAGTTGTATCCCTGGCAGGTCTTCGGACTCAGGGGCGTGAACCATTCAGGTTCGGCCTTGCGTGGCGACTTCCCGGTGTTAGCCAGTGTCTTTGTGCCACGCTCGTTCCCCAATACCGCTGCGCGTCAGTTCCGGAGTCTCACCGGATTCCCGATACCAGGCTCTGTGATTACAGAACAATCACTACATCTGGTATCTGACCAAGGATGGAAACACTATATACGCGATATCGGGCGGGGACAAGCCGGGCACAAAAAAGCCCCCTGTAAAAGGAGGCAATCACCACGTGACAGTTCAGTGCCAGTCGATCAGTGGCCGATCATCCAGGGCCGCATGGAGGGGAACATTTTCTTGCCATCGGCGGTGTAGAACAGCATCGACTTGCCAGGCTTCGGGGAACCACAGCCGCAGGCGCGACTGTGGTCCTTGTCGTTGGCCCGTCGATCGGCTGTGGAAAACACCGGTTCATGCCGGGACTTTTCGTTTCTGTCCAGCGCGGCCCGCTTTGCCGGGTCCATGGCAGCGATTTCCGGTGGCAACACAATCACCCTTGGCGCCAGCGCCTTGCAGGTGGGGCATTCAACCGGTTTGGCGCTGTCTTCCATGGTCGCCAGGGTGTTGAACAGGCCATGTTCGCGGCATTTGTAGTCATACACGGGCATGGCGGTTACTCCTTATCTTTTGACAGGGGTACATCCATGCCGCCACTGGTCATCTTCTTAGGTCCATCGGCCGAGGGGTTGATGTCGAAGTCGAAGATGTCAGTGGGCAGCCACAAAGTGGCGCACGCGTTGGGAATATCAACCACGCCGCTGATGTGTCCCTCTACCGGCGCGCAGCCAAGGATGGCGTAGGCCTGGGCTTTGGTATAACCGAATTTGGTCATGTATTCGATGGCGTTCAGGCAGGCCTGGCGATAGGCCACGTGTACGTCCAGGTAATGCTGACCGCCCTGCTCATCTACCGAGATGCCTTCAAAGATCACATAATCATCGTAACGTGGCTTGATCGGACTGGGCTTGAAGATCGGGTTTTTGATGCCGTACTTTTTAATGCCATCTTTTATCAGATTCACGCGGATGTGAATCCACCCGGCCATTTCAATCGCGCCGCAGAAGGTGATTTCGCCGTCGCCCTGGCTGAAGTGCAGGTCGCCTACTGACAGGCCAGCACCATCCACATAGACCGGGAAATACACCTTGGAACCACGGGACAGATCTTTTATGTCACAGTTACCACCATGCTCACGGGGTGGCACGGTACGGGCGGCTTCAGCACCGGCTTTCTTGGCCTCGTCGGGCTTCATCCGGCCCATGTGAGCCGTATCGCCGTTCGGCAGTGTGGCCAGTTCCGGAACTCGCTCCGGATCAGTCGCCACCAGTCCGGCCTCGCGGGTGTTCCAGGTGTCCAGCAGGTCTTTGGAGGGCAGGCAGCCGATCAGCCCCGGGTGAATCAGGCCGGCAAATTCCACGTTGGGAATATGTCGGGATTTGGTGAACATGCCGTTGAAGTCCCAGATGGATTTCTGGGCTTCCGGGAAGTGTTCGGTAAGAAAGCCGCCGCCATTTTTCTTGGAGAAGAAGCCGTTAAAACCCCACTGGCTTTCTTTAAAGGTACCGATGTCCAGAATATCCACTTCCAGCAGGTCGCCGGGTTCAGCGCCTTCCACACCAATCGGGCCAGACAGGAAGTGTACCTGGCTGAGGTCCACGTCGCGCACGTCGTCGGCGTTGTCGTCGTTCTTGATCTGTCCGCCGGTCCAGTCGTAACACTCTACGATGAAGTCATCGCCAGGCTTAACAGTGGCCACCATGGGAATGTCCGGATGCCAGCGGTTGTGGATTTTGTCGTTGTCATAAGCGGACTTGTTCAGATCGATCTTGATAATGGTTTCAGCCATAACGGGCGCTCCTTGGTATTGTTGACGTACACGTTTAAGTCACGGCTTTACTATCCGAAATCCCGCTCCGGGGGTGTATTCGCGAAATGCCCCCGGTACCTACGTCATTCGACGTATTGGTGCACGCTCACCTTTCTGTTGTTCACGCTGGCCTCAAACCGGTGGCAGTCCGGATACGCCAGCAGCGCCCGTGCCACCGCCGGTTCCAGGCGCTGCCGAAAAGCCCGCAGCATTTCCCGGGCGCCATAGCGGGCGTCGTAGCCACGGCACAGTTCCGCGCGCAGCTCAGGCGACACAGACAGCTCGGCGTGCTTTTTGGATAACCGGCGATTGAGGCCCGCCAGCTCGATATCCAGCAGCGCATCCAGCCAGCTGTCAGTAAGGCGGTTGAAGGTGAGGATCTGGTCGATTCGGTTGAGGAATTCCGGGTCGAAATGCCGGCGCAGGGCGGTATCGCGTAGGGCTTCGCCATTGCCGGGGGATAACCCGAACCAGCTCCGCCAACCCTGTTGGTAAAGCTGCTCGTGTGCCTCGGCTTCCAGCGCCCCGGCATTGCTGGTCATAAAAATCAGGGTGTTGCGGAAGTCGATCTCCCGGTTGCCGGAGGGGAACACCAGCCGTCCGGTGTCCAGCACGTTCAGCAGGGTGCGAACCACTTCCTTGCTGGCTTTCTCGATTTCATCGAACAGCACAATGCCGGGCTTACTGAATGAGCCCTGTACCTTATCCAGATCAAACAGACTGTGGCCTTCCTTGCTGCCGACGTAGCCTGGCGGTGCCCCGGTAAGCGCGGCAGCATAGTGCTCCTGTGCCAGAGTGTTCATATCGATGCGGCACAGGCCATCCCGGTTGCCGTGGATGGCTTCGGCGATCAGGCGTACGGTTTCGGTTTTACCCACCCCGGTGGGGCCCAGGAACAGGTGCACCGCCAGCGGCCGGTTTTCGTCGCCAATGTCGGCTTTTACCCGCACCAGCATGGCTTCCATGGCGGCCAGGGCGTCGTCCTGGCCAACGATGTTTTCCCGCAGGCGGGACATTACGGCATCTGGCTCAAAGCGGAACCGGGAAGCACGAACCGGGCCTGACGCGGCCCGGTCCTTTTCAATGGATTCCCGGTTAGCTTCCAGCCGTTCGTTGATAAACGGCACTGGCGCCTCCCGGCTTTATTCCCCTGCGGATTTTTCTTTGCCGTCAAAGGGCAGATTACCCACCGGGCATTCGGCGGTGCCTACGGTTTTACGGGTCATGGCCTCGACATTTTCCTGCGCCTTCTGGGCGTCCATCACCCAAGTGCGGTAGAACTCGAACGGACAGTCGGCCACGCCCTTGTCACCATCGCCGGAAGCATGAACGCCGGTATAACCCCGGTGCAGCAGCTTGAACAGATGGTTCTGGGACTGATCGTTCTTGCGGGCATCGCGAATCTGGCTGACCGAAAGCTGGGCGTACTGAATGCCCATATCTTCCTCACCACACTCACCCAGCGTGCGGCCATCGAAGCCAATGATCGCGGAATGGCCGAAGTAGGAATACACACCGTCAAACCCGGAGGCATTGGACACGGCCACGTAGCAGTTGTTAGCCCAGGCCATGCTCTTGGACATCATAATCTGTTGTTCCTTGGCCGGGTACATGTAGCCCTGACAGCGCACAATCAGCTCGGCGCCCTTCATGGCGCAATCCCGCCAGATTTCCGGATAATTGCCATCGTCACAGATGATCAGGCTGATCTTCATGCCCTTGGGGCCTTCGCTGACGTAAGTGGTATCACCGGGATACCAGCCTTCGATGGGGCACCAGGGAACGCACTTGCGGTACTTCTGAACGATTTCACCGTCACTGTTGATCAGAATCAGAGTGTTGTAAGGCGCCTTGTTGGGGTGATCTTCGTGGCGTTCGCCCGTCAGCGAAAAGATGCCCCAGGTATTGGCCTCGCGGCAAGCGGCGGAGAAGATAGCCGTTTCGTCGCCGGGAACCGTGGCGGCGGTTTCCATCATCTCGTCGTTGTCGTACATGATGCCCATGGTGCTGTATTCCGGAAACACCACCAGGTCCATACCGGGCAGGCCCACCTTCATACCCTTGATCATCTCCGCAATCTTGCGGGCGTTGTCCAACACCTCGGCCTTGGTATGCAGCCGCGGCATCTTGTAGTTCACCACCGCCACACCGACGGTATCGTTACTGCTGGAAATATCACCGTGTCTCATAGGTTACTCTCCTGAAAATCCCACTCAGAATTTTGGGCCGCTGTGGCGGGGCACCACATTAAACAGCCAGGTAACTGGCAATCTTGTCCTGATCCGCATCGGCACGATTTTCCTCGTGAACGATGGCGCCTTTTTCGATCACCAGAATCCGGTCCGCCGCATCCATTACAAAGCTCAGCACTTGCTCTGACACCACAATCGATAAGCCACGCTCATCGCGAATTTTCCGCAACGTCTTGGCGATCTCCTTGATGATATTGGGCTGGATGCCTTCGGTGGGTTCATCGAGCAGCAGCACCTTGGGCCGGGTAGCCAACGCCCGGGCAATGGCCAGCTGTTGTTGCTGGCCGCCAGACAGGTTGCCACCACGCCGGTTCTGCATTTCCTTCAGCACCGGGAACAACTCATACAGGTCCTCTGGCACCTTCTTCTCGCCCACAGCGGCAAGGGCTGTTTCGATGTTTTCCCGCACCGTCAGGGTGGGAAATATCATCCGCCCCTGAGGGACAAAACCAATGCCCGCGCGGATGCGCTGGAAACTTTTGAGGTGGGTAAGGTCGGTGCCGTCCAGGCTGACTTCGCCGCCTTTGGTAGGCGTCATCCCCACCAGGGATTTCATCAGTGTGGTCTTGCCCATGCCGTTACGGCCGACCACGGCCACGATCTCGTTCTTTTCGATATCAAGATTCAGGTCATCGATGATAGTGCTTTGGCCATAGGCCACCGAATGATGTTTTACGCTTAACATGATCAATGCCCCAGGTAGACTTCGATGACTTTCGGGTCTGACTTCACGTGCTCGATGGACCCTTCCGAGAGAACCTTGCCCTGATGCATAACCGTGACCCGGTCAGCGATGTCGCCGACAAACTGCATGTCGTGCTCGATCACCAGAACTGTGTGGTCCTTGGTGATTACCCGCAGCAGTTCCGCGGTTTTCTTGCGTTCCGCCACCGACATACCGGCCACCGGCTCATCCAGCATCAGTAAGGCCGGTTTCTGGATCAGCAGCATGCCGATCTCCAGCCATTGCTTCTGACCGTGGCTGAGTGATGCCGCTGATTCGTTCAGGGCATCCGTCAGGAAGATGGTCTTCGCCACTTCCTCGACTGCCGCTACCACCTCCGCGTCGCGCTTGAAGGCCAGTGCCCCCATCACGCTATGACCCTTTGGATAGGACACTTCCAGGTTTTCAAACACTGTCAGATCCTCGAAAACAGAGGGCGTCTGGAACTTCCGACCCACGCCCGAGTGGACGATCTGATGTTCCTTGAGCTTGGTCAGCTCTTTGCCGGCAAACTTGATGGATCCAGAGCTCGCCCTGGTTTTGCCGCAGATCAGGTCCAGAACCGTGGTTTTACCAGCGCCGTTAGGGCCGATGATCACCCGAATTTCCTTGGGATCGAGGTAGAAAGACAGGTCATCCACTGCCTTGAAGCCGTCGAATGACACGGTCAGGCCCTCGACCGCCAGCAGGAAATCCTTGTTTTTGCTGTTAGCTGCGCTCATCAGGATTTCTCCGGGCTGTAGTGGTCGGTCATCGGATCGTAATCATCGCCCTTTTCAGCGGTCGGCATTGGCGCCGCAGGTTTGGCCGCGGCATTGGCCTCGCCCTTATTACGCTTGAAGATCTTGTCTTCCAGGGGCATGACATAGCTCTTATAGAGCCCCGCCATGCCATTCGGGAAGGCCAGGACCACGCCGATGAACAGGGCACCCATGGCAAAAGGCCAGAGTTCCGGAAAGGATTCCGAGAACCCGCTCTTGGCCACATTCACCAGCAGTGCGCCGTAGACCGCACCAAGAATGGACAACCGGCCACCCAGGGCACAGAAGATGACCATCTCGATGGAGGCGACGATGCCGATGAACGACGGCGACATGAAGCCAACCAGCAGGGTGAACATGGCGCCACCAATGCCGGCAAAGGCTGCGGCCAGACAGAACACGAAGATCTTGAAGGCGGCAACGTCATAACCGGAAAACCGTACCCGCATTTCCTGGGCGTTCATCGCCACCAGAATCCGGCCCAGCTTGCTGTTCTGGACAAAACGCGCCACGAACAAGACCAGGAACAACATGCCAACGCAGATAAAATACAGAGTAGTCCTGGCTTCATCGCTGCGGATGTCCCAACCCTTCAGGGTTTGCAGATCGGTAATACCGTTGACGCCACCGGTGAAGCCCTGCTGCCCGATGATCAGGATGGTCAGGATGGCCGCGATGGCCTGGGTGATGATGGCGAAGTACACGCCACCCACTCGCCGGGTGAACATGGCGAGGCCGATGATGAATGCCAGCAGCATCGGCACACCAATCACCGCAAACAGGGTGAAGGCAAAGCTGTGGAACGGTTCCCAGAACCAGGGCAGCTCGGTGATCTGATTCCAATCCATGAAGTCCGGGATACCGGGGGTGGACTGGATGGCGGTAGCCTCCGGCGTGGAGGCCTCCAGTTTCAGGAACATCGCCATGCAATAGCCGCCCAGGCCAAAGAAAATGCCCTGGCCCAGACTGAGGATGCCAGCCTTACCCCAGCACATCACCAGGCCAACGGCGACGAAGGCGTAGGTCAGGTACTTGCCCACCATGTTCAGGCGGAACGAGTCCAGGAACATCGGCAGAATGATGAGCAGTAGCGCCGCCAGTCCCAGGTAATACAGTCCCTCACGGGAGGCAAACCATTTCATTGGGGATGAAGTTTTCATCACAATCTCCTAGCGACGGACCTTGACGGCCATGAGTCCTTCCGGACGTATCATCAGAATGCCGACGACGACCAGCAGAGTGAGTACCTTGGCCATGGAGCCACTGAGGAAGAACTCCATAGTGGACTGGGCCTGGGAGATGCCAAAGGCAGACACAATGGTGCCTAACACGCTTTGGGCACCGCCAAACACCACTACCAGGAAGGTATCAACGATGTAGGCCTGGCCCGATGAGGGGCCGGTCGACCCGATCATGGTGAACGCAGCGCCTGCAATACCGGCGATGCCACACCCGAGGGCAAACGTTGCCCGGTCGATACCAGCACTGTTGATACCCACTGCTTCCGCCATGGGGCGGTTCTGCACCACAGCGCGCACTTTCTTACCGTAGCCGGAGCGGTACATGAGCAGGTAAAGCCCAACGGCAATAGCAAGCGCAATGATCATGACGAACAGGCCGTTGATTGGCAGTTCCACCATGTCAGTCACCTGAAAGGCACCCATCATCCAATCCGGTAGGTCGACGCCCACTTCCCGAGCGCCAAAGATGGAACGGTAGGCCTGCTGCATGATCAGGCTCAGGCCCCAGGTCGCCAGCAAGGTATCAAGAGGTCGGTGATAGAGGTGCCGTATCATCAGCCACTCAACGAGTGCCCCTAATGCAGCACAGACCAGGAAGGCCAGAATCATGGCGACAAAGAAGTACCCGCCAAACAGTCCTGGCAGGTAAGACTGGAAAAATCCCGAGGTCAGATAGGTGGTGTAGGCACCGAGGATCATGAACTCCCCGTGGGCCATATTAATCACACCCATCTGACCAAAAATGATGGTCAGGCCCAGCGCCATCAGTACGAACACTGAAAACAGGGAGAGCCCGGCAAACCCCTGCATGGCAAATATCGACATCAATTCACTGCTGGTGAAGCCATCAAACATGACCCTATCTCCCGTTCAAACCAACATGCTTCGCGTTTTGGCAGCAATTGGACGCCGGCGCCCGAAGGCGCCGACGATCCGGCCTTACTGGTAACCTTCTGGGAAAGGATCTGGTTCCATCAGTTCTTCGGTCTCGAAGACAACTTTGTACTGGCCATCCAGCTGAGCCTGGCCGATACGGGTCTTGGACCACAGGTGATGGTTCTCGTGGATGCGCACATAACCTTCTGGTGCCTTCTCGAACTCGATGCCTGCGAACTCTTCGCGGATCTTGTCGATATCGAAGGAGCCGGCCTTTTCAACCGCTTTTTTCCACAGCCACGGACCGAGGTAAGCCGCCTGGGTGACATCGCCAATAACCATGTCAGCGCCGTAAGCTTGCTTGAATGCCGCTACGAATTCCTTGTTGTTGGCATTGTCCAGGCTCTGGAAGTACTTCATGGAAGCGTAGATGCCTTCCACGTTCTCACCGCCGATACCGCGGATTTCGTCCTCGGTCACGGAGATGGTCAGCAGCAATGGATCTTCTTCGGTGAAATCAACACCGGCCGCTTTCATCTGTTTGTAGAAGGCCACGTTGGACCCGCCTACAACCGAGGCAAAGATGACGTCTGGCTTCTTCAGCTTGATCTTGTTGATCGCCGTATTGAACTGGGTGTGGCCCAGTGGGTAGTAATCTTCACCCACAACCTTCAGGCCCAGCATATCCTCGATGTGCTTACGGGCGATTTTGTTGGAGGTGCGCGGCCAGATGTAGTCAGAGCCAAGCAGATAGAAGGTTTTCGCGCCTTTCGTCTCTGCAGCCCAGTCAAGACTGGCAAGGATCTGCTGAGTCGCTTCCTGGCCGGTGTAGACCACGTTCGGAGACTGCTCAAGACCTTCATAGAAGGTGGGGTAGTACAGCATGCCGTTGTACTGCTCCATCACCGGCAGGATTGCCTTCCGGGAAGCCGAGGTCCAGGCACCAAAAATGGCAGCCACGTTGTCCTGACGCAGCAACTTGCGGGATTTTTCAGCAAAGGTCGGCCAGTCGCTGGCGCCGTCTTCCTGAACAAATTCAATCTGCCGGCCCAGAACACCCCCAGACTCGTTGATCTGTTTGATGGCCAGTTTCTCCGCCTGCACAGAACCGATCTCACTGATCGCCATGGTGCCGGTGATGGAGTGCAGGATACCGACTGTGACGGTGTCGTCAGTGACCGCCAGGCCCGTTGTGTTCACTTCCGCTGTGGATGGTGTCGCAGCGTTGGCAGAGGCTGCCAATACCATTGAAGCTGCAAGCAGCTTCAATTTGCCGAGTCCCCACCGTCTGGTGGCGCCTCCGTTGGTAGATTGTTTGTGCATTGTCATGGTAACTCCTCGCGTTTCGTTCCCGGTGTGAAGTTTCTCCGGCTTAACCATTCTGTCCGGGAGGCCTGGAGGAACCCATTCGGCAAACGCACCACCGACCTACGTCATTTGACGCATGGCCCGATTCTCACTTAACGGATGAAACGAGGCGGGTGCCCGGTTGTTGTTCATCTAAATGCGCGCGCGATGGCACGGCTTTTGATACATCCGGGCAGACAGTCCCTGAAAAGGTCACACCATGAGTGCCCGGCAGAGCATTTTCCGCGTCCGGCGGAATTACAACCAATGGGTCGCCAACCAGACTCTGGAAGACTACGCCCTGCGTTTTACCGCAAAGAGCGCGCGCCGCTGGTCGGCCGGCCGGGTAGCCAATACCGCGCTGGGAGCGATTTCCTTTCTGGCGCTGGAAGCCATCGGTGGGGCCATCACCATCCATTACGGCTTCGACAATGCGGTGGCAGCAATCTGTGCTGTGGCACTTATTATCTTCCTCACCGCCATTCCCATCAGCTACTACGCCGCACGCTATGGTGTTGATATTGATCTGTTAACTCGCGGCGCAGGATTCGGCTACATCGGCTCCACCATCACCTCGCTGATCTACGCCTCGTTCACCTTTATCTTCTTTGCCATTGAGGCAGCCATCATGGCGATGGCTCTGAAACTGCTCTTCGGCATACCGCTGGTCATTGGCTACCTGATCTGCTCGGTGGTGATTATTCCTCTGGTCACCCACGGCATTACCGCCATCAGTAAATTTCAGCTCTGGACTCAGCCGGCCTGGATTGTGCTGCAACTTCTGCCCTTTGCTTTCATTCTGTATCAGGACGCCAGCTCGGTAACGGACTGGACCCAGTTCGAAGGCATTGCCCCTAATCAGGGCGGCGGCTTCGATCTGCTGCTTTTCGGGGCGGGCGCAGCGGTGGTGTTTTCGCTAATGGCACAAATTGGCGAACAGGCCGATTTCCTGCGCTTTATTCCCGAGCCACAGGAAGGCCAACGTCTGCGCTGGTGGACGGCGGTGATGTCTGGCGGGCCGGGTTGGATCGTGATTGGAGCGCTGAAACTACTGGCCGGGTCCTTTCTGGCGGTGCTGGCACTGAATCAGGGCATCTCGGCCGTGGATGCATCAGACCCGACCCGGATGTACGTGGTGGCCTTTGGGTATATGACGTCCTCGCCGGACGCGGCGCTGGCCATCGCCGGTATGTTCGTCATTCTCTGCCAGCTCAAAATCAACGTCACCAACGCCTACGCAGGGTCAATTGCCTGGTCGAATTTCTTCTCCCGCCTGACTCACAGCCACCCGGGCCGGGTGGTCTGGCTGGTGTTCAATGTGGCCATTGCCCTGCTGGTCCTGGAGTTGGGTGTCTACCAGGCGCTGGAAGAGACGCTTAGCTTTTATGGCATTGTTGCCGTTGCCTGGGTCGGTGCGCTGGTGGCGGATCTGGTCATCAACAAACCCCTGGGCTTCAGCCCGAAGCACATCGAGTTCAAGCGCGCGCACCTTTACGACATCAACCCGGTGGGCGTCGGCGCGATGATTCTTGCCTCCGTTATTGGCATGGTCAGCCATGGCGGTTTACTGGGCGATGTGGCGGAAGCGCTGTCCCACTTCCTGACTCTGGGGGCAGCACTGATCATTGCGCCAGTCATTGCCTGGCAGACCAAAGGGCGTTACTACACTGCCCGCCCCTTCGTGCCGATTGCTACCGATCATCAGTTGGTAGCCTGCTGCATCTGCGAGCACGAATTCGAGCCGGAAGACGTCACCGGCTGCCCCGCCTATGCTGGCAATATCTGTTCCCTGTGCTGCTCACTGGACGCCCGCTGTGGCGATTTCTGCAAACCCGGTGCGGGCTACAAGGAACAGTTGCGCAAATTCTTCGGGCTGTTTATTCCCGACTTGGCCTTCGGCTACCTGCACTCCCGGATCGGCCACTTTCTGGTGCTGCTGTTGCTGATTAATGGCGTTTCCGGGCTGCTGTTGTGGCTGATCCATGAACAAACTCTGGTGAACTCGGCCGCTGAAGCCGCCGTGCTTTCAATCACACTCTGGAAAGTGTTCTTCGTGCTGATCATCATCACCGGCGTGGTGTGCTGGTTGTTCGTACTGGCCCATCAAAGCCGCATGGTGGCCGAAGAAGAGTCCCAGCGTCAGACCCGGTTACTGACCGAAGAAATCGTCGCCCACGAACGCACCGACCAGGCCCTGCAGAAAGCAAAAGAACACGCCGAGGCCGCAAATGGCGCAAAAAGCCGCTATCTGACCGGCATCAGTCACGAACTTCGGTCACCTCTTAACGCCATTCTGGGCTATGCCCAACTGATGGAGAACGATGCCTCGATACCGGACAACCGCAGGGACGCGCTTGGCGTCATTCGTCGTAGCGGTGAATATCTGGCGGACCTCATTGAAGGGCTGCTGGATATTTCCAAGATCGAAGCCGGGCGGCTGGACCTGCACCGGGATACCGTGCGCGTCGATCTGCTCATGGAACAGGTGGTTCACATGTTCCGGCTGCAGGCTGAGGAAAAAGGGCTGGCGTTCGACTACCACCGCGTTGGCAAACTGCCGGAGATGGTCACCACCGACGAAAAACGCCTCCGCCAGATTCTGATCAACCTGCTGTCCAACGCCATCAAGTACACCGAAACCGGCCGAGTTTCTCTGACCCTGAAATACCGGAGCCAGGTGGCGGAATTCACCGTCGAGGATACCGGGGAAGGCATTGCCAAAGAGAATATTGAGCGCATTTTCCGGCCCTTCGAACGCATTCGAACGCCGGGCCAGAGCCAGGCGGGCACAGGCCTGGGACTGACCATCACCCATCTGCTGACTGAAATCATGGGTGGCGACCTGTCGGTTGAGAGCGAGTCCGGCAAAGGCAGCACCTTCAAGGTCAGTCTGATGCTGTCCAGCGTGCATACCCCAAGGCCGGAATCCATGACCTCACCGGCCCGGCGAATCTACGGATACGAAGGCCCACGCCGGAAGATCATGGTGGTGGACGACGAAACCGGCCACCGCCAGCTTATCCGGGCGATGCTGGCGCCACTGGGTTTTGAAATCATCGACATCGGCAACTCGCTGGCGGTGATGGATGCGGTGGCAAAGGAGTTGCCCGACCTGCTTCTGCTGGACGTGTCCATGCCCGGCTTCAACGGCTGGGAAATTCTCTCCCAATTACGTGGCAACAATCATCAGCTACCGGTAGTGATGGTGTCTGCCGATGCCAGCGAAGGCCGGGACCGACCAGAACCCATGCTGCATAACGGCTATGTGATCAAACCGGTTCGCCAGAACCAGCTGCTGGACCATATCGCTCGGCTGGTAGCACTAGAGTGGCGATTCGATAAAAGCCCGGAACCTCTGGCCATGACTCCCGGCCCAGCCACCGACACCATGGTACTGCCCTCAGACCAGCATCGGGCAGCACTGGTTGGCCTGGCCACCATTGGCCATCGCAAGGGATTGCTGGAGGCACTTCACGGCCTGGAACATCAAGGCGATGCGAACCCCGCTTTTGTGGCGGAAATGGTGCGCCTAACCAACGATTTTCAGTTCGACAAGATTATAGATGTAATCAAGGTGACAGCTTATGAGCATTCCTGACACCCAGAAAACCGTGGTGATGGTGGTGGACGACGCCATCGATTCCATTCGCATGATCAACGATGCCCTGGAAGATGCCGGTATGACCGTCCTGGTGGCGCTGGAAGGCAACCAGGCCCTGACCATCAGCCGGAACATCACGCCGGACATCGTACTGATGGACGCCATCATGCCGAATATGGACGGCTTTGAAACCTGCCGACAGCTCAAGCAGAACCCGAACTTTATCGACACGCCCATTATCTTCATGACCGGCCTCAGTGATACCGAACATGTCGTCATGGGCCTGAACTCCGGCGGCGTGGACTATGTCACCAAACCCATCAACACCACCGAGCTGCTGGCACGGATGCAGGTCCACCTGACCAACGCCCGTATGGCACGCAGTGCCCGAGCCGCTTTGGATACCGCCGGGCAAAACCTGTTCGCTGTTGATCGCGAAGGCGAGATCCTCTGGGCCACGCCCCAGGTCCATCAACGACTGAAAGCCGGCGATGAGCACCATCGGAGCCAATTCCGCCAGCGCCTGACCGAATGGCTGGGCCGCGCGCCTGAAAACGGGCACAGCCTGGCCCTGGATTTTCTACCCGAACCCCATTCCGTTGAATTTCTGACCCTGGTGGACAACCGGGAATATCTGCTCCGGCTGCATGAAGTTCAGCAACCGAGTGTGGCCGCCAGCGCGTTGCGGGATCGTTTCGGCCTGACGGGCCGTGAGTCCGATGTGCTGCTTTGGATTGCCAATGGCAAGACCAACCGGGAAATCGGCCAAATTCTGGACGTGAGCCCGCGAACGGTGAACAAACACCTGGAGCAAGTATTTCGCAAACTGGGGGTGGAAAACCGCACATCGGCCGCTGCGGCGGCCATCAAGTGCCTGGCCAGGGCCTGAGCGGACCCTGTTTGATAACGCAAAACACGGGAAAAACGTGACTATGGCAACTATACTGGCAGATATCAGCGAGGGATCGCCACAGTCACAGAAACAATGAAGACATTCGACAACAGCCTGGACCCCCATTATCAGATTTCTCAATACGTTAAAAAGTCGTCTTATCCTGCTGTTCGGGGGATTAATCCTGATCGCAACGGCCGCGGGCACATGGTTTGCGAGTGACCTTGCGGTCGACGCGTTACAAAAATCCAGCGGCCAGAATCTCGAAGAGGTGGCTATCCAGCTTCGGGACAAGATTGAGCTGGACCTCCTTGAGCGTTACACCGACCTGAAAGTAGCCGCATCGTTTGCCAACCAGAACCTCACGACCCAGGCGACCTCTGACATTTCTGGACTGCTCAACGCCCTTCACGAAAACTTTTCGAGTTACGCCTGGATCGGTCTGGTGGCGCCGGATGGAACGGTGATGACCAGCACAGACGACCTGTTGAAGGGCGTGAATGTAGCCCATCGCCCGTGGTTTCAGGCGGCGTCCAGTCGCCCTTATCTTGGGGATGCTCATGAAGCCGTGTTGCTGGAATCAAAACTGAATTACCAGTCTGACACCCCGCTTCGCTTTGTGGACATTGCGGTGCCCATGAAAAACAGCGAGGGTGAGCTGAACGGCGTCCTGGGCGCTCACCTGTATCTCGACTGGGTGGCCAATATTGGCGAATCCCTGTTGGCCCCTCTGCAGGAACGCCTGAAATCGGAACTGATTGTTGCGGATGAAAACGGCGTTGTACTGATTGGTCCCGATGGCAGCGTCGGCAAGTCAATTCCGCAGCCGTTGTCTGGCGCGGCGAAAACAGGCGCATCGGGATATCTGACCCTCCCCATGGGCATCCGGTCGGACGAGTCCCCCAAAAAAAGCTATCTGGTGGGATTCAGCCACTTGCGTGATCACAGCGAGTACACCAGCTTCAACTGGCTGGTGCTGGTCCGCAAATCCGCTGAAGACGCATTCCTGCCATCCTTTGATCTGCGCAAGACACTCGTCATCGTCGGCTTTTTTACCGCCATTATGCTCATTATCTTCGCCTCTCTTGCCGCTCGCTGGACCACCCAACCGCTGCTCAAAATTGCTGAGGAGGCGAGTCATCTGGATCTGGAAAATCCCGACACACTGATTAAACTGCGGGATGACTATGAAGAGGTCAGAACCCTGTCATCAGTGCTGAGGGATCTGATCCAGAGCCTGGCGGATAAAACCCGTCAGCTGAACGAGCTGAATACCAATCTCGAACAACGGGTAACGGATCGCACCCGAAAGCTTGAGCAGGCCAACCGCCAGCTTGAACAAACCGTGCGCACCGATGCGCTCACTGGCCTGCACAACCGGCGATATTATTTCGAGTTGGGTGAAACCGCCATGAAGAAAGCGGTTCGCTCAGGCACGCCGCTGGCGGCGATCATGTTTGACGCCGATCATTTCAAGAAAGTGAACGACTCCCATGGCCACGGCGTTGGCGACAAAGCGCTGGTGCACCTGAGCCGCCTGGCCCATGACGCCATCCGGGACATCGACATTCTTGCCCGTGTCGGCGGTGAGGAATTTGCAGTATTGCTGGAGAACACCAGCGAGGAAGCGGCCGCTGAGGTGGCGGAGCGTTTGCGGGCCAGTATCGAGGCATCGCCTCTTCCGCTGGAACGCGGTGAGATTGTGCTGATGGTCAGCGTGGGGGTCGCCAGCTTCTTCCCCGACAGTTCAGACGATCTGGACGACTTGATGGTGTTCGCCGACAAAGCGCTTTATGCCGCCAAAGCCAGTGGCAGAAATCGGGTATGCTGTTACTCCACCCTGGAAGCCAATGGCGCCAGCCCCGGAGATGAGGTCTCCGGGTAGCACCATTGGCCCTGGCTTTGGCCTGATAGCAATCAGCCTGCCTGGTCGATCCGTTTGAAGTCGAGCGTATTTTCTTCTGGCGAGGCGGTAATGCCCGCCACTTCGGAACGGCGCTTGACCAGGATGAAAAGGATGCAGCTGAAGTAAAGCGCGATCACCAATGCACCCACCCACTGAATCTGCAGGAATTCCAGCTGGAACAGCATGGTCAGGCCACACAGGGCCAGCAGGTTGCCGATGTAGTAGGTAGCCGCTCCCAGGCGCCTGGTCGTCAGATTGAGGTTGTCGGTGTATAGCCGGATCAGTGAATCCAGCGAGTTGATCACCATCAGAATACCCACGGAGATCATCGCAATGTTGATGAACGCGGCGATGTTGATGCCTTCATCGTGGTAATGATAGAGCACCGAGAACCAGGTGCCGATGGCCACCGACGGGAACACCATCATGGCAATCATCAACTGCCAGGTGCGCAGGCCACTGACAAAGCGCGCGGTGAATTGCCCGATCATAACGCTCCAGGCGAACCACCAGTACAGATAAAATTCGTGGTAGTCATTCAGGGGCAGCATGAACTGATGCAGGTTGGTGAAGTACTCACTGATCATCCCGGCGGTGGCGAAGAAGTCACCCACGCTGCCGTTGTCAGTCAGGAACGCCCGGCCCCACATGGTGGCAATCAGGGCAATGAACAACCAGCTTGAACTCACGCTGAGAATGCGCACGTATTTGATTTTACTGCTGGAATACACCGCTGCCGCAATGGCCAGGAAGACCATCAGGTAAAAGGTGGGCACCACCGATTCCCCATCGCCGATGCTCGGCAGATACCAGGGCAGATTCACCAGTAGCAGATACGCGGTGAAGGCGCAGGTACCGATGATCACGATGTTGTTAACCCAACGCACCAGCGGAATCTGGAAAAATTGCACTTTCGGCTCGATCACGCAGAAGTAAAAGCAGGTCAGGAAATAGAACCCCCAGATCAGAAACGCCCAGAAGCCAAACTCGATAGCCAGCGGGTTGGCAAAGCCATACTCGGGGTTTTCAGCCAGATTCGCGTAGCCGGCAAATTCGGTTAGCGGAAACATGATCAGGCCAACGTCCAGGCCCGAGGTAAACAGAATGGCGATGAAGGTGAAGGTGTGAACCGGTGTCACACCGATCACCTTCAGGTTCCACCATTTCCCAAGCACCAGCACGATGGCGGCAAAAGTAAGCATCAGACCAATCGACAACCAGAGTGTCATACATACCTCCGGTGATCAGATTCCACAGACAGGTCGGACAACATGGGGTTTCCTCCTCTACTTTGAAATAGAGTTCGTTGAAACAGAGTTCGTTCGAACCGGATAAACACCACCGGCCCTCCAATGAGCCGGCGGGCAATTGCTAGGCGAGGCCGCGCTTCGGCGCTCCCTGACGCTGGCGGTCACGCCATTGCTCGTCCATCACCACGGGGGCGTCGGACGGTTTCAGTGGCTCGACGCCACGAATGAGGTCCGCGGCACGCTCTGCCACCATGATGGTGGGGGCATTGAGATTGCCGTTGGGAATGGTGGGGAAAATGGAAGAATCCACGACCCGCAGCCGGTCGATGCCATGAACACGGGCATCCGGAGTGACGACAGCCTGGTCATCCACACCCATCTTGCAGGTGCAGGACGGGTGATAGGCACTTTCGACCGCCTGACGAACAAAGGCGTCGATCTCTTCGTCAGACTGAACCTGGGCGCCGGGCTGGATCTCCGGCCCACGGTATTTGTCCATCGCTGGCTGGCTGATGATGTCGCGGGTCAGACGCACACAATCGCGGAAGCCTTCCCGGTCATCTTCGTGCTGTAGATAATTGAACAGAATTTTTGGCGCCTGCCGCGGGTCGTCGGACTGCACATACACCGTGCCGCGGCTTTTCGGCTTGTTATGGCCGACGTGCATCTGAAAGCCGTCGCCCGCGAAGGCTTCCTTGCCGTCATAGCGCATGGCCGCCGGCAGGAAATGGTATTGCAGATCCGGCCATTCAACGCCCGCTTTGGAGCGAATAAAGCCACAGGACTCGAAGTGGTTAGTGGCCCCCAGGCCGTCCTTGCGCAAAATCCAGCGGACCCCAATTTTCAGCTTGTTCCACCAGTCCAGCTTGCCGTTGAGCGACACCGGCTCTTTGCAGCGGTACTGGAAGTAGAATTCGAGGTGATCCTGAAGGTTGCCGCCCACGCCGGGCAGCTCATGATTGACCGATATGCCCGCTTGCTCCAGAACCTTCCGGTTACCAATACCGGACAACTGCAGCAGGTGGGGCGAACCGATGGAACCGGCTGAGAGAATCACTTCTTTACGGGCAGTAACCGCAACGGTCTTGCCACCTTGTTCGTAACGTACGCCGGTGGCGTTTTTGCCTTCGAGCAGCACCTTGTGCACCAGCGCGTGGGTGACCACGGTCAGGTTCGGACGACCCATCGCCGGGCGCAGATAGGCATTGGCGGTGGACCAGCGACGGCCGTTCTTGACCGTCATATGCATCGGCCCGAAGCCTTCCTGCTGGGCACCGTTGTAATCGTCGGTGGCGAAATAACCCGCATCCGTACCGGCATCCACAAACGCCTGGTACAGCGGGTTCTGCATGTTGTTGCCGTTGTTGACCCCTTGCGGGCCCTTATCGCCCCGGTAGTCATCGCCGCCAAAGGCCCAGTCTTCCATCTTCTTGAAGTACGGCAATACGTTACGGTAGCTCCAGCCACTGGCGCCCCCGGACTCCCACTCATCGAAATCCCGGGCGTGGCCGCGCACATACACCATGCCGTTGATGGAGGAAGAGCCGCCCAGCACCTTGCCCCGGGGGCAATGCATGCGGCGGTTGTCCAGGTAGGGCTCCGGCTCGGTTTCAAACTGCCAGGCAAACTTTTTAGTGTTCATGGGGATGGACAGCGCAGTGGGCATCTGGATAAAGATGCTCTTGTCGCTGCCGCCGGTTTCCAGCAGCAGCACACGGGTCTGGCCATCTTCGGTCAGGCGGTTCGCCAGCACGCAGCCGGCCGATCCCGCCCCCACAATGACGTAGTCGTATTGGTTTTCTGTCATACGCTGGCTCCTGCCAGAGCGTTGATTAAAAGGGCGCGTCGAGGGCTTTCATGCCCACATACACCGACTTGATCTGGGTGTAATGAGTAAGGGTCTCGCGCCCGTTTTCGCGGCCGATACCGGACAGCTTATAGCCACCCACCGGCATTTCCGCCGGGGAGTCGCCGAAGGTGTTTATCCAGCAGATACCCGCTTGAATCTGGTGAATCACCCGATGGGCACGACGGATGTTGTTGGTGAACACACCCGCAGCCAACCCGGTCTCTGTGTTGTTTGCGCGCTCGATCACCTCATCTTCATCCGTGAAGGTAAGCACTGACATCACCGGACCAAAGATCTCTTCCTTCACGATGGTCATGTCATCCGTGCAGTCGGTAAAAATCGTGGGCTCGACAAAGTAACCGCCGGGCGCTGAGGCCGGGCTTGCCGCTTTGCCACCGTGGGTCAGGGTGGCGCCCTCGGCGATGCCCTTTTCGATATAATCCAGCACCCGTTGCCGATGGGGCTCGGAGATCAGCGCACCATAGTTGGTGTCCGGGTCGGTCGGGTCGCCCATCTTGATGTTGTTGAGCGTGCGTTTGAGCAACCGCTCCATGAACTCTTCGTAAATGGCTTTATGGACAAACACCCGGGTACCGTTGGTGCAGATTTCACCCTGGGTATAAAAGTTACCCACCATGGCGGCGGAGACGGCGTTGTCGAGGTCCGCATCGTCAAAAATGATCAGCGGCGATTTACCACCCAGCTCCATGGTGACGTCTTTCAGGGTGGTCGCGGCGGCGTTCATCACCTTCTTGCCGGTGGCGACTTCGCCGGTGAACGACACTTTGGCGATTTCCGGGTGATGGGTCAGCCAGGCACCCACTTCACCGTCGCCAAACACCACGTTGAACACACCAGCCGGCACGCCGGCCTCGATGTAGATTTCTGCCAGCTTCATCGCACCCATCGGGGTTTCTTCCGATGGCTTGAAAATCATGCTGTTGCCGGTCGCCAGTGCCGGTGCAGACTTCCAGCAGGCGATCTGAATCGGGTAGTTCCAGGCGCCGATGCCGGCACACACTCCCAGCGGCTCGCGGCGGGTGTAGAAAAAGTCACCGCCCAGATCCTGCTGGATACCCTCAATGGAAGGGGCCAGGCCGGCAAAGTATTCGACCGCATCGGCACCGGTCACCACATCCACCGCTTCGGCTTCCTGCATCGGCTTGCCGGTATCGGTCACTTCCACTGCCGCCAGCTCATCGTTGCGCTCCCGCAGCAGCGCGGCGGCACGCTGAAGAATGCGGCTGCGCTCGGTTCCGGTCATCGAAGACCAGACCTTGAAGCCCGCTTTGGCGCTTTCGATAGCCGCCTGCTGAATGCTTTCGTCGGCTACCTCCACTTCGTAAGCCAGCTGCCCGGTGCCGGGATTGACAACCTGAAATGTCTCGCCGGAGGCATTCGCCATGGGCTTGCCATTGATAAAGTTCTGATAGCGAGGTAGTGACATTTATGCAACTCCCGTCTGTTCATGAGAATGGGTCGTTTTCTGTAATTCTGACTGCAGCTCTGACTGTAACTGTGCCAAGGCAAAGCGCTTGCACAGGGTTTCTGCCGCAGCAAAGCCTTCCGCCGGATTGAGGCTCAGCGCACTGCGCAACCAGAAGCCGTCAATCAGGGCGGCCGTCTGGCGAGCGGCTTCCGTTGCTGCCTGTTTCCGCAGCCGCTGGCGGAACGCATACCGCAGATTGCTGTAAAGCCGCGCGTTATTAATCTGCTGCAACCGCTGCAACCCGGGCTCATGCATGGATCTGGCCCAAAAACTGAGCCAGGTCTTGGCCGCCAGATCGGTCCGCTGAAACTGAGAGAAATTGGCCTCCACAATGCATTGTAGACGCTGCTCGGGCGTCCCGTCCGTGCGAGCCAGTCTTTGCCTTAGTTCTTTTCCGAGCAGATCCAGCAAATAACGCAACGCGGCTTCGATAAGCCCCTGTTTGCTACCGAAATAGTGACTGATAATGCCCGATGACAAACCGGCACGGCGGCTGATGGAAATAATGGTCGTATTCATCAATCCCAGCTCGGCGATGGAATCCATAGTGGCATCGATGAGCTGTTGCTTGCGGGTATCTTTCACTCCAACGATCGGCATTGGTTTCCTGATTAAAACGGGTTAATTGAACGTTCAATTAAAATAAACAGTACAGAAAACAGCCAATCGGTTAAAGCCAGCCATCGAGCACAAAAAAACCCCACTATCCGGAAGCCGAATAGCGAGGCTAAAGACACGATCTGGTTAGGGGTCAGCCGTGTGTGAACCTTGATTCAGGCGATAGCTCAGGCCGCCTCTTCTTTGTTCCCTTCGTCGCTATCTTCAACAGAATTCCGAATCAGGAAGTCAAAGGCGCTGAGCGCTGCTTTTGATCCATCGCCCATGGAAATCACGATCTGTTTGTACGGCACGGTGGTCGCATCGCCGGCGGCAAATACGCCGGGGATGGAGGTTTCCCCACGCTCATCCACAATGATCTCGCCGTGATGGCTCAATTCAATATTGCCCCCCTTGAGCCACTCAGTATTTGGAATCAGGCCGATCTGCACGAACACACCTTCCAGGGTGACGTCATGAGTCTCACCCGTGTCCCGATTCTTGTAATGAAGCCCACTGACCTTGCCGTCTTCACCGACAATCTCGGTAGTCTGGGCGGACGTTACAATTTCCACGTTTTTAAGGCTGCGCAGTTTCTTCTGTAATACGTCATCCGCCTTCAAGTCTGGCGCGAATTCCAGCAACGTCACGTGCCCAACGATACCCGCCAGATCAATAGCCGCCTCGACGCCGGAGTTACCGCCACCAATCACCGCCACACGCTTGCCTTTGAACAACGGGCCGTCGCAGTGTGGGCAGTAGGCAACGCCCTTGTTGCGGTACTCTTCCTCACCGGGAATGCCCATCTGACGCCAGCGGGCACCGGTGGAGAGCACCAGCGTCCGTGACTTCAAGGATGCGCCATTGGCCAGCTGAATCTCATGCAGTCCGCCTTTCTTGGAAGCAGGAATCAACTTCTCGGCGCGCTGAAGATTCATGATGTCCACGTCGTACTCTTTGACGATCTGCTCCATGGCTGCAACCAGCTTGGGGCCTTCGGTGTAATCCACAGAAATCAGGTTTTCGATGCCCATGGTGTCTGCCACCTGGCCACCAAAACGCTCAGCAACCACACCGGTGGAGATACCCTTTCGAGCCGCGTAGATCGCCGCTGCTGACCCGGCCGGGCCACCGCCAACGATGAGAACTTCAAACGGATCCTTGTGTTTGAGCTTTTCGGCCTCTTTGGCCTCGGCACCTGTATCCACCTTGCCGACGATTTCAGCCAGCGTCATGCGGCCCTGACCAAAAGACTCGCCGTTCAGGTATACACTGGGAACCGCCATGATTTCCCGCCGCTCGACTTCGTCCTGGAACAGGGCACCGTCGATCGCAGTGTGCTTGATGCGCGGGTTAAGCACGCTCATCAGGTTGAGCGCCTGAACCACATCCGGGCAGTTCTGGCAGGACAGCGAAAAGTAGGTTTCGAACGCAAAGTCACCATCCAGATCCTTCACCTGATCCAGCAGTTCCTGGCTTTCTTTGGACGGATGACCACCAACCTGCAGCAGCGCCAGGACCATTGAGGTGAACTCATGGCCCATGGGAATGCCCGCAAACCGCACCCCGATGTCGCTGCCGATCCGATTGATCGCAAACGATGGACGACGCACGTCGTTGGACTCTTCGGTGCGCAGGCTGATTTTGTCAGACATGGGTTCAAGTTCTTCAAGCAACTCTTTCAGTTCCACGGACTTGTCGCTGTCGTCATAGGCTGCCACCAATTCAATCGGCTGCTGCAGCTTGCCCATGTACCCTTTCAACTGTTCCTTGATGTTGGCATCCAGCATAGATAACTCTCCTTTAATGAATTCGAAGCTCAGTAAATCAGTATGTTAGAAAGAATACGGCCCCACGAGCCAATGCTCAAATTAATTGATGTTAAACGCGTGATAGGAACCCGCTATCATAAGCATCTGTTGAAAGTGCCGGTTAGAAGTGCTTGTTGAAAGTGCCTGCATAAGTGTCTGTGCAAGTGCCTGCTAACCAGATCGGTGATGCCCTGATACACGAAAGGCCCGCAATGCGGGCCTTTCGATAAGCGTTCCTACCGGGTATCCCGGCAGGGTCTTCAAACAAAAACGCTTAGATCTTGCCGACCAGGTCCAGTGACGGCGAAAGCGTCTCTCCGCCTTCTTTCCACTTGGCTGGGCAAACTTCGCCTGGGTGCTTACGCACGTATTGCGCAGCTTTCACCTTATCCATCAGGTAATCAGCATTACGGCCAACGCCCTCAGCACTGATTTCCATGGACTGGATAATACCGTCCGGATCGATCAGGAAGGTAGCGCGGTCCGCCAGGCCCTGACCTTCACGCATCACGCCAAAGTTGTTGGTGATGCTGCCATTCTGGTCGCCGACCATGAAGTAATTGATCTTGCCGATGGTCTTGGAGCTGCCATGCCATGCCTTGTGGGTGAAGTGCGTGTCCGTAGACACAGAGAACACTTCCACGCCCAGCTTCTGCAGCTCGTCATAGTTATCAGCCACGTCGCCCAGTTCAGTCGGGCAAACAAAGGTAAAGTCGGCCGGATAGAAGAAAAATACCGCCCACTTGCCTTTAACATCGGCTTCAGAGATGTCAACAAACTCGCCCTGTTTAAAGGCAGTTGCATTGAACGGTTTAATTTCGCTGTTGATAATTCCCATCGTTTGAGACTCCAATCCGTGAATTTAAAAGGTGAGTTATTGGTAGCTGCTTAAGGTACGGACTGCAGAGACAAGAAACAAATTGATAATTTTTAGAAGATTGATAGTGTTTGGCTATTTTGCGCCAGGCAGATCACCCATAAAAAAAGGGCCCGAAGGCCCCGGAAAGCCCGTCAGTCAGCTTTAGGCGACTCCTTGCCGATGGGCGGGTGAGTCAATAAAAAGACTGGAATGAGCGTTCGCCAGCCGCGGCAGTATTATCGGCGCCTTTTCCTGCACCGCGGCTATCTCGAACACGTGATACGCTTCCGGGCCAAAGGGATCCAGAGCCGTGTCGACATACTGGAAGTGAGCAGGCAGTGGATCGCCGGAATAGGCGACCTGGAATGTGCGCTCAACGGTCGGTATGTCCACACTCAGTGGCTGCTCGACCCAAAGAAACACCGCCTTGCTCAGCACCACGTATTCGCAACGGACCACTCGGTAGCCTTCACGCAATGTCAGAATATTGGGCTGCTTTTCACTGTTGAGGCGAAACTTGTGGATGGTTTTCATGTCCGGTTCTCCTGATTGGCGAGACAGACCCATGATGGCCAATTTTTAGTTCGTAAAGAATAAAGTTTTTTAGTGTTTATAGTTCGTTTTTTTCGAGCTTATTGCCAAATTCCGGCCGTTCCCTGATCAGTTCTGCCACCGCCGCATTATGACTACCCCGGGCTCGTGTCACTGCGTACAGATTGTCACGAACTTCGTCGATGCGGGCGATATGTGCAACCTGGTACTGACGACAAACCTCATCCCGAATAGCCGTAGGCGCGGCGAAATAACCCAGCCCCTCACGGCCAAAGACCTTGATAAGTGCACTATCATCCACTTCGGCAATCACTTTCACCCGTATGTTCTTGCTGGAAAACCAGTTCATCAGTGCGGTGACATAAGGTGCGTCCAATGACGACGCCAAAAAAGGCTGCCGATCCAGACTGGCGGGAAAATTGTCTGTCAGTTGCTCAGCGAGCGCAGGCGTGGCGAACAACGACATTGAAGAACTGGCCACGCGATAGGTACGAACGTCACCTGCCTGGGCCGAATCCGGTTGCCGGTCGGTCAGTACCACATCCAGTTCCCGCTGACTAAGCCGCTTCAATAACTCCGCAGTAGTCCCCGTGCGGCAATTGAGACGGACCTCCCGCGAAAGGTCCAACGCCGGCTTGGTCAAATGATAGGCAATCAGCTTGTGAATCGACGCAGAAATGCCAACCGCCAGACTCAGGGGACGGTTTTCCGGAGGCTGGCGCAGCACATCGGACAGGGCCTGGGCAGCCTGAAACATCTCCTCGGCATAACCGAGCACCATTTGGCCGAAGTCCGTCAGCTGCAATGCGCGGTTTGCCCGACGGAACAAGGCACTGCCCAAAGACGCCTCGAACGTGGCAAGCTGCCCGCTTAGGGTCTGTGGCGTAAGGTCCAGATGCTCAGCCGCCCGGACAATCGATCCTTCCCTGGCAATCGTCCAGAAATAATACAAATGACGCAGGTTCAGATTTTCCAAATCACTCTCTCCACAATTGTTCAAGCAATGCGCTTTCTTTCTCAGGTCCGATCGGCGAGTTTGCCATTATCCGCTCCAGAGTTTCATCAAGAACATTTCCCCCACTGGCCGTCTGGTAATTACCGGATTCGGACGATGGTTCGACTTCCGCCCGGGCTACCTGTTCCCAGCCACCTGCTTTGCTGCGGCAAGCAATCTGCTCGGATGCGGCGTCTGCCGACTCCAGGCGGAACTGACGGCACCATTCTCCTGCCTGGTTGCGAAAGGTCAGCCTTGGCATCAGGGTTGCCTGGTTATTGACCTGATAATCCTCGCCACTGGGTTGGCTATCCAGAACTTGGGTGACCGCTGGCCATGCCGGATCACCGTTCAAAGGCAGATCAAACCATTGCATCAGCGCCACCCCGGCAATCACCGCAGCAGCGGCCGCCTTTCCGGCATGGCCGCGCATACTGCCCCGCCACTGCATAGTGCGCCACCAATGAAAGCTGACCACATTATCTTTTCTGGGCGCAGCGTTCCGGGAGGGGGCCTCCTTAAGCATCCGGGTCACCGATTCGGGCATGGGCCGGTCATCGATCGAGCTATAATGTGCCTGCAACTCTGCATCCACCGTCGCCAACTTCGCCAACCGATCTGCCAGCGAAGGATCGGCCGCCAGCTGGTCCCGAACCGCCTCCATGTCTGCGTCAGTCAGCTCGTTGTCGAGGAAAGCCGACAGGGTTTCGTCAGTCGTGTTCATGAATCCGTCCTCATGGTTACAGGTGTCAGTGCTTCACTCAGGGCGATCCTGGCGCGGGCCAGTCGGCTCATGACCGTACCTTTCGGCACGTCCAGAATCTCTGCCACAACCTTGTAGGGCATACCCTGAAGTGCCACCAGAGAAATGATCTGGCGCTGATCCACCGGCAGCCGGGCCATGGCCGAATCCACCCGGCTCCACTCGATCTCCTTAATAGTCTGGTGCTGGCCATCCACGATCTGGCCGTCTGTCAACTCCGGTTGCTCGGCCGCATCCCGGCGAACCTTTTTGGCCCGGCACTCGTCTATCCAGACATTACGGCAGACCCGGAACGCCCACTTGGTCAGATCGGCGTCGTCCGGAGTGTCCCGGGTCAGCAACCGCTCCGCTGTGTTCTGGAGCAGGTCATCGGCCTCATCCATGGAGCCGGTCAGTGAATAGGCAAATCGTCTGAGCCTGGGTAAAAGTTCGGTGATTTCCTGTTTCATAGACTTATTTTTCGTTGGGTGATAACAGTAAGACGAACCGGCTTCGGGTTTATTCCACAACCGGAGGAATTTCTCTTCCACTCAGCCGTTATACCTTATGAAATACTCTCAAAACCGGACCTGAACAATGAAAGATTTTCTCCAGACACGCCTGATCCCCTTGATTGCCCTGTGCTCGCTTTCCACACCAGCCGTGGCACTGGTCGGGGGAAGCCCTATGGGCAGCCAGGTGACTCCCATCACCCGCCAGGTTGAACAGAGAGCCGGGCGACTGGTGGAGCGCGCCATGGAAAGACGCCTTGAAAAACAGGTCGAGGCGCAAACAGCCGCAGCCCGGAAGCAGCTTGAAGAATTACCCGCGAGACTTCCAGTCCTCACCAATAAGGGACAAAAAGCATTCAACGATGTAATTCTGGAAGATGGCTTCAGAGCGGTAGAAACCCAGTGGCTGGTCACCGGCACCGAATCGGAAATCGCCAGCCTCAATCAATCGGGAATCAGGGTTCTGGAACGCAATGAATTGTCCGGCTTGGGGATGACACTGGCTCGCTTTCAGGTCACAGCAGAACTGGATTCCCGAAAAGCTCTGGAAATCGCTTTGCCGGATCTGGCGGACCGGCTGGACCGGAACCACATCTACGCGCCTCAGACCGGGGGCGATGCAACCCGACCCAAGGCCGGAGTTCCGCAATGGCGCAGCCTGTGCCGGGCTGCCGTTCGCATTGGCATGGTGGACACCGCTATCGATACCGCTCATTCAGTATTCGGGAATGCGAATATTGTTCAAGAGCGCTTTCTTGAGCTGGCGGAAGCAGACGGACCGCTGGCAGAGGTCACCGACCATGGCACCGCCGTTGCCAGCCTGATGGTGGGTCAGCGCGACCATCAATGGTCTGCCCGACTGCCAGAGGCCACATTATTCAACGCGTCGGTATTTTATGGCCGTGACCGCGGCCTGTCAGGTGCCACCCTGACGCACCTGTTGCAGGGCCTGAACTGGTTGGCCGGCCAGGAATTATCCGCCATCAATATCAGCCTCACTGGCCCGGATAACCGGCTTCTCAAAACCGCAGTGAAGGCTCTCAGGGAAAGTGGTGTTTTGCTGGTAGCCGCCGTGGGCAACCAGGGGCCAGCTGCAGCGCCATTGTATCCGGCGGCCTACCCCGGTGTCGTCGGCGTGACGGCAGTGGACACGTCTGGCGAACTTTACCGGTGGGCCAACAGAGGGGAGCAGATCATGTTTGCAGGCCCCGGAGTGTCCGTTCCAGTGGCTTATCCGGGCGGTGATATGGTGGTCGACAACGGAACCTCGCTGGCGGCGCCGGTTATCGCCGCCGCCCTGGCCTGCAATCGTGCCGACTTGCCGGCAGCAGACGCTATTGATGTGCTGATCAGAAAGGCCAGGGATCTCGGCAAGCCCGGCCGTGACACCAGCTTCGGTCACGGCTTTCTCGACTTGTAATACCAGGCTGTCAGAACCCTGCCCTGAGCGTTACCCCGGCCACCATTCTGTTGTAATCAGCTGACTCCTCATTGGACGAGTAACGACCCCAGGAAACGCTGGGCTCAAGGCTAAAAACGTCGTTGAGGCCAATCCGCCAGCTTGCTTCAAGGATCTGTGCCCTGTCCGCCCGTTCGTTTGTGGTGCGCTCTGTCAGGTCGCCGGTCAGCGGGTTGGTGAACGTCGGTTCTGAGCCGATTATATCGACCTTGTCGTACTCCCGGTTTTCGTAACGCCAGCCCAACCTGAGCCGGTTAGCACCACCCGCAAGGGTGAATTTATGCACCAGCGCCGCCCGAAAACACAGCAGGTCATTATCAAAGGCGTCTGCCTGTGCGTCCTCGCGGTCGCCATCCAAGCCGAGCAGCAAATGGCTTTGGGCCTGGTTGAAGAAGAAAAACGAATCCAGGCTGATACCGCGAATATCAGCATCCCGGGCATCGCTGTCGTCGAAATCCTTGCGCTTGTCCTGCAGGCTGGCCAGCAGATAAACGTCCTCCCCGATCAGACTGCCGAGATAGACGCTTGCGCGTCGGAAATCGAGAAACGGGTCCGAACCGTTGGTGCCAAGAGTCGCCTGGGAATAATGATAGCTGGTGCCAATGGTTACCGGGTCGACGTCGTAGCTGATGTCGGCGGATAACAGATGAATATTCTGATCAAACTGGTCAAGGCTCTGATATCTCTTGCCCGATAGCGAATAACCCAGCGTTACCATCAGGGGGTCAACGGGTTTCAGAACTGCATCCAGGCCTGCACCGAATACCCAGGCCTGATCACTTTTGTCAGCGGATGTATTCAATTCATCCACTGTGACATTGCTATCGTGTTCGAAACCTCCCTCGACATAGCCATTTAGCTGGGTTTTCTCCTCCGCCTGGGCCAGCAGCGGAGTCATCGCCAGGCACATTACGGCGGGCAGGTTGAAAATGCGTAGAACCGATTGCATATCTGGTCTGCTCCTTTCGGGTGGCCAAAAGAAAGCCGGGCACCATGGCCCGGCCGATCTGAAGTGAAAATTTACAGCAGGCCGCCACTGGCGGAACCTGTCACCGTGCCTCTGACACTATTCTGCACTTCGCTTCTGACGCTGTCAGAAACAGACGTCCCGATTTGCTGATGGGTTTCAGCCCGAATTTCGATATTTCGCGCCTTATTTATCTGCTGCTGTGACTGCTGGCGTTTTTCGCCGGCCATGTCGGAAGTCGCCTGTACCGAAGCCGTAGCGGTGCCGCGGACCTTCTGGCCAGTTTCAACACCGGCTCTTACCGCCTTATCGGTGTTCTGACGGGTTTCTGCACTTTCCGCCTGGCCCCGGCTCTCGGCCTCGTCCCGGGCTGCTTCGCCGTTGGCACTGCCGTCAGCACTGGCCGATGCATCACCGTTAGCGGAACCACCGTCGCGGGTGCTGGCTTCAGCGCGCATGTTGGCTTCGACTTCCGCGCTGGCTTTCGCCGAACCTTCAGCAGCCAAAGCGCCTGTGGCGAGGATGGAACAGATTGCGAGTGCTAATACGTGCTTTTTCATGATTACGTTCTCCTGTTTTACCCTTTTCGAGTGGCTTTCATTAGGAAGACGGCTGGGGATTGGATTTATTCCGTGTCTGTCACAACTTTTTTCAGATCACCTCAATAGAGGGGTTAGGCACTTTTTGTGTGTGTCTTTCATGTCGGGCCGGGTAACCTATCCTAATCACGCACCAGAGGAGACGAGCATGGCAGTATTTCACCCCGGGATTGGCAGGTTCTTATGGCTGAGCCTTTGCGCCACCCTACTCGTAAACCCGGCACTGGCTGAGACCAATGGCAAGCCCTTGCTGAAACCCTTCTCATCGGCAACTTCACTGGCACCGGACTGGGACGTGCTGAAGTTTCCCAACATCGACCGCATGAGCCAGTACCGGCTGGTTCAGGACAGCGGTGAGCAGGTGGTCATGGCCTCAACCGACGGCAGCGCTTCCGGATTGATCGCCAGGATTCGGGTGGACCCGGGGGAGCGCCTGATGCTGCGCTGGCGCTGGAAAATTTCATCGGTCTATGAGAAGGGCGACGCCCGGTCAAAAACCGGAGACGATTATCCAGCACGCCTTTATGTGGCGTTCGAATTTGAAGCCGATAAGGCCGGGTTCTTCGAGCGGGCAAAGCGCAAGGCAGCGGCCCTGGTATTCGGGGAAGAATTACCGGGTAATGCGCTGAATTACATCTGGGCGAACCGGCTGGAGAAAGGCGCCCTTGTGGCCAATCCGTACACCGACACCACCATGATGCTGGCCGTGGAATCCGGTAATGAAAAAGCAGGGCAGTGGGTCACGGCTGAACGGGATATTGTCGCGGATTACCGTAAAGCGTTTGGCACCGAGCCGCCACCCGTTGTCGGCGTCGCCATCATGTCGGACTCCGACAACACCGGTGAAAGCGCCAAAGCCTGGTACGGAGACGTGACGCTGACGCGGCAGTAAAGTGAAAAAAGACCGGCATCATTAAACTGCTTAACAACCAGGAAGGCCAGGTCCGGTGGTGCCTCTACGCTAAATCCCGCCCAAGAACGCACCAGTTCAAGTCGCTTGCACCACAATGGCGCGACCCAGCGTGTCTTGCGCGGCTCCTCTGGACTGGGAACTTCCATGCCCGTCAACGGTTTAGCAACCTTGGCACGCGACTTGTAATACCAAAGCTACGCAGCGAGACGTCGGTTACTGTAACCACGATCAAAGCGCACAATCTGACAAATGGTCGACTAGGGTTCCGACCTGCTCTCTCTAATAGGGAAATGCAGGTGGCTGGTCCGAGAGTTGACGGCCTTTTCCAAGGCTACACGGCGGGACAAAAGCCCGGGAGAATCGTTCAGTTACTGACGCCTCTCGTGTTTTAAAAACACACCCAGCCAACTGGAAAAGGTAGAAATGGTTATGTTGCAATCGGCAACCCCCCTCTATGAAGATCTGATTCCCGGCGGATCCCACTGGTCTTTCATTATGCGCCGCGGCCACGTGCTGCGCCTGATTGATGAAACCGGCGGCGCCAATGTCGGCATGTTGATGTACAACCCCGAGAACCCTCTCGAACGTTACAACATGCCGGACACCCTGAAGAACCAACACACCTTCCTGCTGACCAAAGGCCATGTGCTCTGCTCCGATATGGGTCGGGTATTCGCGTCCATCATTCGCGACGATCTGGGCTGGCACGACACCGTCTGTGGCACCTGCAACGCCGATCTTGTGGAACAGCGCTGGGGCAAGAAGACCTACCAAGAAGCCCGCAATGACTACCATCGCAACGGCTTCACCAGTTTCCTCAATGAGCTGGCCAAATACGGCCTGGGCAAAAAAGACCTGACCGCAAACTTGAACTGGTTCAGCAAGGTGAAAACCGACGACCAAGGCAAGTTGGCCTACGTCAGCGATCACTCTCATGCCGGCGCCACCGTGGACCTGCGGTTTGAGATGGATACCATCGTGGTACTCCATACCTGCCCGCACCCGCTCAATACCGCGTCGGACTATCCAAGCTATCCCCTGCGATACCAGCTATTTAAGGCCGCACCGGTCACCGATGCCGACCCTTGCAAGATTTCCTCACCGGAGGCCACCCGCGCCTTCGCCAATACCGCCCTGTATCACCTGATGCAGTCCTGATCGCGAGGAGGCCGGACATGATTAAAGAAAGCACACTCAAACCAGACAACGCCCTCTTCCGCGAGACAGTGCCTGCGGGGGAATACTTCCTGAAAGTGGTCAAGGCAGGCGAGACCGTTCGCATTCTGGACCTGGAAGGCAACCAGGCCGCGGATACCCTGTTCTACAACGCCCACAACCCGGCCGAGCGCTACAGCGCGGTGGATACCATCCGCGAGCAGGGCAATGTCTACCTGGCTGCCGGCTCAAAGCTGATGTCCTCGGAAAACAACGTCATGCTGGAGATTACCGCCGACACCTGCGGCCGCCATGACACCCTCGGGGGCGCGTGTGCGGGGGAGAGCAACACCACCCGCTATGCACTGGAAAAGAAGTGCATGCACACCTGCCGCGACAGCTGGCTGGTGGCGGTCGCCGAGCACGAAGAGCTGGGCATGACCAAGCGGGATATCACCCACAACATCAACTTCTTCATGAACGTGCCAGTCACCGCCGCAGGTGGCCTGACGTTTGAAGACGGCATTTCTGACGCCGGTAAATACGTCGAGCTGAAAGCAGAAATGGATGTGCTGGTGATGATTTCCAACTGCCCACAGCTGAACAACCCCTGTAATGCCTACAATCCGACACCGATCGAGGTGCTGGTATGGAGCTGAATAATCAGGTCACCAAGGTACTGATTGCCAACCGTGGGGCCATCGCCTGCCGCATCATCCGCACCCTGAAGGCAATGGGTGTTGGCTCTGTGACGGTGTATGCGGAGGCCGATGCCGATTCCCTGCACGTACGTCATGCCGATGAGGCCGTGTCGCTGGGCAAGGGATCGGCGACCGACACCTATCTGAATCAGGACAAGCTGTTTGCCATTGCCCGGGACACCGGGGCCCAGGCCATTCATCCCGGTTACGGTTTCCTCAGCGAAAATGCTGACTTTGCCCGCCGCTGTGAGGCCGAGGGCGTTATTTTCCTTGGCCCCACGCCAGAGCAGATGGAGAATTTCGGCCTCAAGCACACCGCCCGATCGCTGGCCGAAAAAGCCGGCGTGCCCATGCTGCCGGGCACCGGGCTGCTCAGCAGCCTGGATGTGGCGCTCACCGAAGCTGCCCGCATTGGTTACCCGGTGATGCTGAAAAGCACCGCCGGCGGTGGCGGCATCGGCATGTCCCGCTGCTACAGCGACCAGGACCTGAGCAAGAACTTTGAGTCAGTGCAGCGCCTGAGCCAGAACAATTTCAGCAACAACGGCGTGTTTCTGGAGAAGTTTGTCGAACAGGCCCGCCACATCGAAGTGCAGCTGTTTGGCGATGGCAAGGGCAAGGTGCTGGCATTGGGAGAACGAGACTGTTCGGCCCAGCGCCGCAATCAGAAAGTGATCGAGGAGGCCCCCGCTCCCGGTCTGAGCGATGACCTCCGCCAGCGCATGCACACCACCGCCCGCAAGCTGGGCGAAAGCATCGCGTACCGCAGCGCCGGCACCGTGGAATTCATCTACGATCCGGACACGGCCGACTTTTATTTTCTGGAAGTGAATACCCGCTTACAGGTTGAGCATGGCGTGACCGAGCTGGTCTATGGCGTGGATATCGTCCGCTGGATGGTGGAACTGGGCAGCGGCACCCTGAGCGATCTGGACCAGATTGAACAGCAGCTCAACCCCAGGGGGCACGCTATACAGGCGCGGCTTTATGCCGAAGACCCCAACAAGGATTTTCAGCCCAGCGCCGGTTTGCTGACAAATGTGGTCTGGCCTGCAGCCGACGGCCTGCGGATTGATCACTGGATTCAGCCGGGCACCGAGATTTCGCCGCTGTTCGATCCCATGCTGGCCAAGGTCATCGTGCATGAAGGCAACCGGGAAACCGCCCGCCGGAAACTGGCGGAAGCGCTCGATGACACACAGCTCTATGGCATCGAAACCAATCGCGTTTACGTCAGTCAGGTGCTGAACGACGACCGCTTTATTGAAGGCCGCGTTTTTACCCGAACCCTGAACGAATTCGACTACCGTCCGGCCACAGTTGACGTGCTTACCGGCGGCACCTTGACCACCATTCAGGATTACCCCGGCCGTATTGGTTATTGGGAAGTGGGCGTACCGCCCTCCGGGCCCTTTGACAGCTATTCCTTTCGCCTGGGCAATCGACTGCTGGGTAATGACGTAGGTGCACCCGGCATTGAAATCACCCTCAAGGGTCCGGTGTTGATGTTCAATCGTGCCACCCAGATTGTGCTGACCGGCGCCGAACTGGACGCCACACTGGATGATCAGCCGGTTGCTCTCTGGCAGGTCATTGACGTAGCCGCGGGAAGCACTCTGAAGCTCGGTGCTACCCGCAATGCCGGGGCCCGCGCCTATGTGCTGTTCCGGGGCGGACTCGACTGCCCGGAGTATCTGACCTCTTGCAGCACCTTTACCCTGGGGCAGTTTGGCGGGCATTGCGGTCGCGCCTTGCGAGCCGGCGACGTGCTGTCGCTGAACGATGCGAAGCCTTTCGAGGCGGTCAGCCTGGCTGAAAACCTGAAACCCGCCATCGGCCATAAATGGCAACTGCACGTGACCTATGGCCCCCACGGCGCGCCGGACTATTTCACCGAAGACGACATTGCCATCTTCTTCGACAGCGACTGGGAAATTCACTACAACTCCAGCCGCACCGGCATCCGGCTGATCGGGCCGAAACCGGAATGGGCCCGCAGTGACGGCGGCGAAGCCGGAATGCACCCGTCCAACATTCACGACAACGCCTACGCGGTGGGCACCGTGGATTTCACCGGTGACATGCCGGTCATTCTTGGGCCGGACGGCCCCAGCCTCGGCGGTTTTGTCTGCCCGGTGACGGTCATCAGCGCCGATTTGTGGAAACTGGGCCAGCTCAAAGCCGGTGACAAGGTCCGCTTTGTGCCGGTGAGCCAGGATCAGGCCGTGACCCTGCGAGCGGCACAGGATGAAAGTATCAGCACCTTGCTGGCGACTAAGGTGGAGATCACACCCATCACGCCAACAACACCGATCCTGGATTCTCTGAGCACTGACCAACATGAAACCGGTGTGCTCTATCGCGCCGCCGGCGACAACTACTTGCTGGTGGAATATGGCCCCATGGAGCTGGATATCCGCCTGCGTTTCCGCGCCCACGCGCTGATGCTTTGGCTGCGTGAACGCGAGCTGGACGGCATTCTGGAGCTCACTCCAGGTATCCGTTCATTGCAGGTGCATTATGACAGCCAACAACTGAATCAAAGGGCGTTACTGGATACCCTGATTAGCGCCGAAAAGGAGCTTGAGCAGCAACCGGAGTGGGACGTGCCTGCCCGCATCGTTCACCTGCCGTTGTCCTGGGATGACGAGGCGTGTCACACAGCCATCCAGAAGTATATGCAGTCGGTGCGTAAAGACGCGCCCTGGTGCCCGAGCAACCTGGAGTTCATTCGCCGCATCAATGGTCTGGACAGCATCGACGAGGTCAAAAAGACACTGTTTGAGGCCAGCTATCTGGTGATGGGGTTGGGGGATGTGTATCTGGGCGCGCCGGTGGCCACACCGCTTGACCCGCGGCATCGCCTGGTAACCACCAAGTACAACCCGGCCAGGACCTGGACAGCGGAAAACTCCGTCGGCATCGGCGGTGCCTATTTATGCATCTACGGCATGGAAGGCCCCGGTGGCTATCAGTTTGTGGGCCGGACCCTGCAGATGTGGAACCGCTACCGCACCACCGACTATTTTGAGGACGGCAAACCCTGGCTGCTGCGCTTTTTCGATCAGGTGCGCTTTTACGAAGTCAGTGCCGAGGAACTGCAGCAGATCCGCCGGGATTTCCCCAACGGCGACTACCCCATCAAGGTCGAGGAAACCCGGTTCAATCTGCGGGATTACGAAGCCTTTCTGGATGACCATCAGAGCGACATCAAAACCTTTACCAACAAGCGCAAACAGGCCTTCGACCAAGAACTGCAACGCTGGATCGAGTCCGGCCAGATCAACTTCAGTTCCGAAGCACCCCTGGAGGTGGACGGCGATGATGAGATTCTGGATCTGCCCGACGGCCAGCACGCCATCGAAAGCCACGTGGCGGGTAATCTCTGGGAATGTCTGGTGAAGGTCGGTGATACCGTCACGGTTCAACACCCGGTGGCGGTGGTGGAATCGATGAAGATGGAAATCGAGCTGCTCAGCCCGGTCGGCGGTCGCGTGGTGGAAGTCTGTCGGGAAGCCGGTCAGGCGGTCCAGCCCGGCTCGCCGGTCATCATTATTGAAGAGACCTGAGCAATGACGGGTACATTTGACGCTCCTTCATGGCCCCTGCAAGATGGCACGTGGGCTGCAAAAGCCTGCAGTGCTGACAGAGCGAATGACGGGTCCGAGAGTTGCCGACCTCCGAGAGTTTACACGGCGGGACAAAAGCCCGGGAGATTGAATCCGTCGATATGCCATTGCCGTGTTCTGCCAACAGAGGAAATTTTCCTATGCGCCTGATCAACCGTCACCCAGGCCGCCTTTCGGTGGTAATACTTGGGCTTATCCCGTTTGCTCTGCTGATCCTGCTCTATGGCATCGCCTCGCAACAACGGCTGGCCGAAAACCCCAGTGACAAGCTGCTTCCCGGCCTTGAAAAAATGACGGCCGCGGTAGAGCGAATGGCCTTTCAGGAAAATCGTCGCAGTGGCGATTACCTCATGTTGGTGGATACCACCGCCAGCCTGGAGCGCCTCGGCATCGGGGTTGGCATTGCAGCGCTGATGGCGCTGATCGTCGGCATTCTCAACGGCACCCTGCCCTTGTTTCGGGCCAGTATGGCACCGCTGGTATCCGCCGCCTCAATGGTTCCCCCGCTGGCCATCCTGCCTATTCTGTTTATCGTGTTCGGGCTCGGCGAGCTGTCGAAAGTGATGCTGATCGTAATTGGTACCGCGCCGGTGATGATGCGGGATGTGGCTCAGAGAGTGCGGGAAATACCCCAGGAACAGTTCATCAAGATTCAGACCCTCGGTGCCAACTCCTGGCAGGTGATCATCCGCATGGTGCTGCCCCAGGTTATGCCACGATTAATTGATGCCATGCGCCTGAGCCTTGGACCCGCCTGGCTCTTTCTGATTGCGGCCGAAGCCATCGCCGCCACTGAAGGCCTGGGCTACCGGATCTTTCTGGTTCGTCGCTATCTGGCCATGGACGTGATCCTGCCCTACGTCATCTGGATCACCATTCTGGCCATCATCATCGACCAGTGTCTGCGCCTGACCAATCGCAAGTTATTCCCCTGGTACAACGCAGGAGGCAACTGATGAGCTTTATTACCGTCAAGAATCTGTGGAAAGAATACGGCGATCAGGTGGTGCTGGAAAACCTGAATCTGGACGTGAAAAAGGGCGAGTTCTGCACGCTCGTCGGCGCCTCCGGCTGTGGTAAATCCACTTTCCTGAAAATGCTGCTGGGGCAGGAACAACCTTCCCGCGGCGTGCTGGATCTCGAAGGCGAGCCGTTTCCCGCTCAGCCCGACCGCAATCGCGGCATCGTGTTTCAGCGCTATTCGGTCTTTCCCCATCTGTCGGTACGGGAGAACGTACTGTTGGGTCTGGAACTGGAACAGAAGCCGCTGCTCGGCAAGCTGTTCGGTAAAGCCCGCCAGGAGGCACTGAAACAGGTGGACGCCATGCTGGAGGCCGTCGGTCTGAGCGGTGCCGCCACCAAGTGGCCCCACGAACTGTCCGGCGGCATGCAGCAGCGACTGGCCATCGCCCAGTCGTTTTTAATGCGGCCACGGGTACTGCTACTGGACGAACCCTTCGGCGCGCTTGATCCGGGCATCCGCAACGACATGCATCAGTTGTTACTGAGGCTCTGGAAAGAGACTGGCACCACCATTTTTATGGTGACGCACGACCTTCACGAAGGCTTCCGTCTGGGTACAAGACTGCTCGTCTTCGATAAGGTGCGGCGCGATCCCCACGATCCCCAGGCCTTTGGCGCGACCATCACCTACGACCTGCCGATTGGTAAAACCGATTCGGATCTGCTCGACGCCATCGAAACCAACGTCAACAAGACTGCCCGCAATCAGGCAGCCTGAGGCTCTACCATGACATCGTTACCAAACCTTGACCTCTCTTCCCTGCGCGAGGCTTACACAACCGGAACCCTGACTCCCCGTGCGCTGGTGCAGGGACTACTCCAGCGAGCCAGGGAGTTTGATCAACACAACATCTGGATTCACCTGGCCACGGAACAGGAACTGGCACCCTATCTGGATCGTCTGGAGGCTCATAAGCCGGAAGATCTGCCGTTGTATGGCATCCCTTTCGCAGCCAAAGACAACATCGATGTAGCCGGAATGGCAACCACGGCTGGCTGCGAAGCCTTTCGGTATGAACCAGAACAACACGCCGCGGTGATTGAAGCGCTGATCCGCGCCGGTGCCATCCCGATTGGAAAAACCAACCTTGACCAGTTCGCCACCGGTCTGGTGGGCACACGCTCACCGGAGCCCTGGGGCCCCTGTCACAACAGCATCAACCCCGCGTATATTTCCGGTGGTTCGTCATCGGGTTCGGCCGTCTCGGTGGCACTCGGGCTGGCCAGCTTTTCACTGGGCACCGATACCGCCGGTTCCGGCCGGGTGCCGGCAGCGTTTAACAATCTGATCGGTCTCAAACCAACACTTGGGCGGGTCAGCATTCGGGGCGTGGTGCCTGCCTGTCAGACGCTGGACTGTGTTTCCCTGTTTGCGCGGGATGCCGGTCAGGCGGCCGACATACTGGCGGTGATGGAAAAATCCGACAGCAAAGATCCCTGGCAACGAGCCAAGCCAACGGGTCGAACCCCCATGCCACAGAATTTCCGGTTTGGCGTACCCAAACCTGAGCAACTGGATTTCGACGGTGATGAGGATTCCGGGAAGCAGTTTCTTGCAACTATCGAGCGCCTGAAGTCTCTTGGTGGCCAGGCGGTCGAGCTGGATTTCACCCCTTTCTTCGAAACCGCCAGGCTTTTATATGAAGGGCCCTGGGTTGCTGAACGTTATCTGGCAACCAGCCCATTAATTGAGGAACAGCCGGAAGCCCTGCTGCCGGTTACCCGCAGTATTATCAGCAAGGGCGCCGACAGTTCAGCACTGCAAGCCTTTGCGGCCCAGTACCGACTGAAACAGCTCAAGGCGCTGGCGGATCAGAGCTGGTCCGAGGTGGACGTGATCGTAACGCCCACTACCCCGACCATCTACACCATTGCCCAGCTGGAAGCGGAGCCAGT
>Ga0306867_1000185_pt1 | contig 39704 bp, 48 predicted proteins | sample AntRauTorckE6831_FD_190432 | JGI IMG/M metagenome (GOLD analysis project Ga0306867, IMG submission 190432) | Saline lake microbial communities from Rauer Islands, Antarctica - Metagenome Torckler E6 #831 (v2) (version 2) | ecosystem: Environmental > Aquatic > Non-marine Saline and Alkaline >...
GACCGGCCGCGAGAAATCCACGCGGCCCGTGCGGTCCACGGACCAGACCGGGATGGCCCCGCCGGGATAGCGGCCATGGCGGAACAGGTCGCGCTCCGCCTCGCGCCGTGGGATGATCTCCGCCGGCCGCCGCCAGTTCAGGAAGGCCTGCGCGGCAGCCTCGCGGTCGCCGGCGTTCAGGTGGCGGGTCAGCGCAGCCCGCGCGATGCCGCCGGTGTTGTAGTGGAAGCTGACCAGCGCATCGAACTCGTGCGGCGCCAGTGGTACCGTCACCGCGGCCCTGACCTCGGCCTCGTATGTCGCGAGGTCCGTGCGGAAGACCCGGAAAGCCTCGCCGATGCCCTCATCGAGATCGGCGGGCATGCCGCGGGGCATCTCGCCGGGATCGGGCGGTCCGGCCGCGGCCGTATGGCCGATGCCGAAGGTCCAGGTGCAGGTGGAATCGCGGTAGGGCGCGGGCACGATACCTTCGTGCCTGGCCAGGGCCAGCAGGCCACGATGTGACATTTTCTTGGCGGTCATCTCCATGGGATTACTCCAAAAACGAGAGGATCAGGATCAGCACCGCAACGGCGATGCCGACGCGCAGCCGGTGCGCAAAGCGCACCCGAGGGTCCTCGCACCCGCTCCGCAGCGCGCGGGCGAGGCGGAAAAGCTCAGTCATCCTTGCGCCCCTTCGCGGCGCGCAGCCGGGCGTGGACGACTTCGATGAAGGCCGGGCCGAAAACGCCGACGAGATAGGCGGCCGAGCCGGCGGGCCCGCCCGCAGGGATCGCGTCGGGGCGCAGCCAGCCACGCCGCGATGACGGCCATCGACAGGCTCCCCATGCCGGCCGCGATCAGCCCGCCGAGCAGGATGTGGCGCAACGCATCGCGCAGGCGCATCTTCGTGGTCAGCGCGTTCGTGGCGCCGCCGAGCGCGCCCCAGGCGGCGAGGATCACGGCGGTAGATGCTGCAAGTTCCCTGAGAACTGCTGCGATGAAGCCGGATCCGTCATTCATGGCGGATGCCCCGAGGTCTTGACGTTTGCATGGGGTCGCGCAGCACGGCTGCGACGGTGAGCGGGGACCGTGGCGCCGTCCTTCGGACCGCCGCGTAAGCCCCGCGAACGCCGGAATCGTTCATCGCCGGATCTCCAGAAGCGGAATTGAGGTAATCGAGCCGAGCCGCTCGAGGTCGAGGGTCACGTCGAGCGCGTCGGTGTCAAAACGGACAGGCACGTCGAAGGCGAAGCCTGCGGTGATCGCGACGCCCGCCGCCGGCGCGGTGGCGAAGGTGACGACGCCGCTGGTCGTGTCGATCGTCCAGCCCGACATCTGCTCGACGCCGCCGAGCGCGACGCGCAGGCTGCCTGCCACAGGCTTGGCGATGGCGCGGATCCAGCTTTGCGCGCCGGAGCTGTAGCGTTTCAGGAGTGCAAACTCGGTGAGGCCGCCATTGCCCGTGCCGATCTCCTGGTCGGTGGGCGCGATCGCCTTGGACGGCGGGGCCGACTTGTAATCGCCCCAGTCCTTGAAGCGGAAGCCATGGAGCCGGCCGTTTCGCGCCTCGAAGAAGGCGACCACGGCCGCCAGATCGTCCGCGCGCCGTATGCCGTAGGCCACGTCGTAGCGGCGGCGGGAATTGGCCCAGCTGGCGTTGCGCTCCTCCTCGCCCGAGGCGAGTTCGACGATCTGCGTGCGCCGCTCCGGCCCGCCGCGCGCGCCGCGGCTGATGTCGTCCGGGAAACGCACCTCATGGAACGCCATTGCTCACATTCCCCTTCGACCCATGGCCACGGCGCGCGAGATGTCGGCGGCGACCTGTGTGCGGGACTGTCGGAAGCTCTCGGCGTCGCGGGTCTGGATGGTGACATTGACGGTCGGGGCGGGCTCGCGGTCGCGGCCCTGGGCGTCTTCGGCGCGCACCTCCCGGCGCGAGAGCACCCGCTCGCCGCGTTGCAGGATCGCCGGTACCTCATCATGGCGAAGCCCGAGCGTGCCGCCAGAATGCATGCGTGGCGCGTCCGCGAAGGCCGCAGCCGGAACCGTGCGTCCGGGTCCCGGTGCACCGACCACACCGCCGGCATGGAGGACATTGGCGAAAAGCCCGCCGGCGCCCCCGAGCGCACCGCCGAGCGCATTGGCGATCGGCCCCAGGATGAAGCGCCGCGCGGCGAGCTGCGCGAGATCGGCGATGAGCGATGTGACGAGGTCGCGGACCTTCAGCTTGCCGGTCTTCACGAACTCGCCGACCGCGCTCTCCGCCGACCGGAAGGCGCCCACGAGGCTCTGGCCGATATCGCCGCCGATCTGACGCGCCTTCGTCGCGTAATCCGACAGGGCCACGGTGACGGCCTGCCAGCCGGTGACGGCCCGCTCGGTGCTGGGCGCGGCGGCGGAGGCGGCCGCGCCGGCCGCGGCGCCGGCCTCGGTGGCCGCCTGTCCAGCCGCGCCGAGCGCCTCCTCGAACCGGTCGGCCGAGTCCGTGGCCGCCTCGAGCGCCGCCGCGCCGTCCGAGCCCGCGCCCGCCACGGCGTCCTTCAGTGCTTGCCACGCGGTCATCGGGCGCGCGGCGGCCTGAGACAGCATGCCGGCGGCCTCGGCATAGCCCGCGGCGCGCCCGCGCGCATCCGCGGCCATCCCGCCGAAGAGATCCGGCGCCTCGACATAGGTGCGGCCCATGGCGGCACGGAAGGCCTCTCCCGCGGCATCGCCGACCGCCGTGGCCGCCCCGGCGAACGGGTTCTCGACCCCGCCCAGCTCGACCGGGTCCAGCGTGCCGATGGAGAGGCCGCCCTCGCCGGTTGCCCAGTCGGGGAGATTGGACAGCGCCGCGTTCAGCCGGGTGATGAAGCGGTTGATGCGCGCCACCACACCGTTGATCATCGACTCGACGCCGTCGATCAGGGCATTCGCGGCCTGGAAGGCGAAGTCCCCGATGGCCTCCGGCAGCGCCCCCCAAGTCGCCTTCACCGCGTCGAACGCGCCGGAGAAGGTCGCGACGGTGCTGTTGCCCCAGCCGACCACAGCCTCCGTCGCGCCCTGCAGACCCTCGAAGATGCTGGCCTGCGCTGCGGCCCAGCCGGCCTCCACCCGCGCCCAGGCGGCGCCGGCGCGCAGCGCGATCCGGTCCCAGGCCTCCGCGGCCACGTCCTTCAGCAGATCGAGCGCCGCGCCGATGCCGCCCGTCGCTGCCACCAGCCGCGTGAACTGGTAGATCAGCTCGCCCGCGCCGACGATCAGCGCACCGATGCCGGTGCGGATCAGCGCCCCGCGCAGGACGACCAGCGCCGTGGCGAGACCGCGGACCGTCGTCGCGGCCAACGCGAGACGGACAACCATGCGCCCGGCGATGAACCCCGCGAAGGCCGCCGCGGTGCTGGCCACCCGCGCGAAATTGTCGATCAACAGGACGAACGCGTCCGAAAGGCCGGTGAAGACCCGCTGGATCGGCCCGCCGACCTCGCCCAGCCGGGCCAGCCCTTCGGCGGCGCTCTGCAGCGCCGGCGCGGCGGCGACGGCCAGCTGGTTCGACAGGCCCCGCCAGAGCAGACCCAGCCGCGAGATCGCGTCGTTGGTCTCCTCGATCCGGTCGGCGTCGGCGTCGCTGACCAGCACGCCGAAGCGGCGCAGCTCGTCGTTCGCCTGGCGCAGTTGCGCGGGTTCGAGCCGCTGGAAGGCCACGAAGGCGCGATCGCCGAAGAGCTGCGAGAAGAGCGCCGCCTGCTCGGAGGCCGCGGCATTGCTGCGGATCGCCTCGGTCACCCGCGCGATGCGCTGGTCGAGCGGCAGCGCGAGCAGCTCCGTCGCATTCAGCCCCAGCCGCCGGATCGCGTCGGCCGCAGGGCCGCTGCCATCGGCGGCGAAGAGCGAAAGGCGCCGGGTCAGGCGCGCAGAGCCGGCCTCGAGTTCGCGGAAGGTATTGCCCGACAGGTCCGCCGCACGCGCGAGCACCTGCACGCTCGCCGTGGTGGTGGCCAGCGACTGCGCGAGCTTGGCCTGCGCGTCGACGGTCTGGAGCCCCGAGCGGATCAGCGCCGCGCCCGCCGCCGTAGCTGCCGCGCCGACGACCCGGGCGATCCGCGTGGCCTGCCGCGCGAAGCGGGCGAGCCGGCGGTTGGCCGCCTCCATCTCGCGCGAGAGGCGCCGGAAGCCCTGCTGCCCGGCCTCGCCCACACCGCGCAGCGCATCCTTGACCTGCCGCCCGCCCGTCGCCGACAGGCGCACGCTCACACGTTTCTCGGCCATCAGTCAGCCCCCATGGCGCCGCCGTCCCCGCGCGACTCGTCGTTTCGTTTCTGCAGGGTCTCGACCACCACCGCCTCGACATGCGGGAGAAGCTCGGCGGCGGCGGCCAGCGGAACGCCGCGGACGCGGGCCATCGTCAGGAGCGCGGTCATGTCGAAGCCGATGACGCCGCCCATCGGCGCCAGCCGCAGCTGGCCGCCGGCCGCCTGCACCAGATCCCGCATCTGCCGACCCTCCAGCGTCAGCGGGCGCTCTTGCGTTTGCGGGCAGTCCGGGCACGGCCCTTGGCACCCTGCGCAGTACTCCGCGCCCCCGCCCCAGACCCAGGCTGCGAGGGCGCAGAGGCGTTTTTTTCCTGCTCCAGCAGCAGTCCTTTCTGGACGTAGCGGGTCTGGAACGCCTCGAAAATCGGCCAGATGTCCATCAGCGCCGGGATCGTCTCGGTCCCGGGCTCCACCGGATTGCCCCTCGCGTCGCCGACGCCGTCCCATTCCACGATCGCCAGCCGGGCCAGCGCGACCGCGAAAGGGATCGCCACCGCCTCGTCGGTCGCGCGCGAAATGGCCGCGTTTGCCTCCGCCTCAATGGCCTCGGGCGGCACGCTCTGCAGCGCCTCGACCACGTCGGGATCGCGGCGCGCCTCGGCCATCAGGGCGGTGGTGATCGGCAGGAGTTTCAGGCGCACGCCGCCGGGCATGTCGTGCCAGGCGGGTTTGCGGGTCATGTCGAGTCGGAGCATCAGTACAGGTCCACGTCGTTGATGAGGGTTGCGGTGGCCATGCGGCCGGTGCCGGGGTCACGCGCCGCCTGCCAGTCGAATGTCGCCTGGATGCCCTGCGGCCCGTCGATCCCGATCCGCGGGCGCGGCAGGTAGACGGCATGCGCAGTCAGCGTGAAGCTCTCGCCCGAGGGCAGCGCGTAGCCGAAAACCAGCTCGCAAGCCGCCCCGTCGATCGCCTGCTGCAGCAGCGTCTCGTCGGCGAAGCGGACCACCACGTTGCCGGTGAGCGCGGCGATGCCGGGCTCCACGCCGTCGATCTTGCCGTCGGCGCGGAGCGTCTCCACCCGGTCGAGGTTGTTGGCATAGGTGATCTCGGCCGAGACCAGGTTGCCGAGCGCCGCCCCATCGCGCTGGACGCTGCCGTTGAAGCTGCCGAAGCGCCTGAGCGCGGGCTCGGTCAGGGTGCCGGCCTGGCTCGCAGCGCTCTTGTCCTCGCCCTGCGCGATCACGCCGACGGTCGCCGTGACGAGGCCCGAGCGCTCCATCGACCATTGCAACTGGTTGACCCGGCAGCCGGGATACATGGCGAAGTGCGGTACCTCCGGCAGGCCCTTTTCCAGCGCGAAGCTCGGCAGGTCCCAGGCGCCGGACTGGAACTCGTGGGTGTAGGGCCCGGTGCCGCTGGTCGTGGGCACGCCGAAGGCGGCCTTGAGCCAGTGGCCCCAGGCCTCCGCGTCGATCGGGACCACCACGTCGCCGTCGGCGGTGATCGCGTCCTTGACCGGCGCCAGCGGATCGCGGCCGTAGCCCAGCAGCTCGGAGTCGAGCAGCGGCTGTTCGGCGGCGACGGTCAGCCCCGGCGCGAAGGGCATTCGGATGAAGCCGCTGGCCGGCGGCGTGCCGTAGGTGGTCTCGAAGCCGAGCGCGAGCCGCGCCCGGGCCCCAAGGGATCGTGCCATGATGCTCTCCTGTCGCAAAAAGGAACGGCCCGCGGAGCGGGTCCGCGGGCCGGTGGGTCAGTGGTCAGGTTGGGGAGGTCGCCCGGTTGCCGTGGACGCCGCGCTCAGCTCAGCGGGTCGTCCGTCGCGTAGTGCAGCACCACCGCGATGGTCGCCGCCTTCAGGCTCGCCGCGCCCTCTACGGCCAAGTCGACCGGGCGCGGCGCTTCTGCCTCTACCCAGTCACAGAGCCCGCTCAGCGTGCGGTCGGCGGCGAGCGCCGTGCCAATGCTGGCGGTCAGCGTGTCGAAGGCGGCATCACGGTCGGCGCCCTGAACCACCGCCTCGATCTCGGCGCGGTGCTGGTAGTGATAACGCAGCGGCGAAAACGTCACCTCCGGCTCCCCCGGCTCGCCGTCGCGCAGGATCAGTAATCCATCGGCCGGGACGCGCTCGGGCAGCACCTCGCTGCGCAAAGCGGTGGCGGGAAGCGCCGAGAGCCGCGCGTTCAGCGCGGCGAGGATGGTTTCGCGAGGTGTCATGGGTCGGCCGGGTTGGAAATCGCGTCGAGCACCGGACAGTCGGGGACTTCGGCGCCCGAACACCTGGATGCGGTTGCAGCGAGGACGGTTTCGATACGCCGGAGATCCGCGATCCTCGCGCGGACATCGGCAAGGTGGCGCTCCGTCCGCTCCTTGACCTCTGCGCAGGTCGGCGCGGCGCCGTCTTCGAGCCCCATCAGTCCGCGGATGTCCTCCATCGAGAACCCGAGTTCGCGGGCGCGCAGGATGAAGCGCAGACGTGTGGCGTGCGCGGTGGAATAGATGCGGTAGCCGGCGTCGGTCCGGGGCGGGTCGGGCAAAAGGCCGGTCTTCTCGTAATAGCGGATCGTCTCGATGTTGCAGCCGGTCGCCCGGGCCAGGTCGCCGCGTGTGAAACCGCTCTCGCGCTCGTGATCGGTCATGGGCAAGTTTCCTCTTGAGCCTGTAGTTGCTACAGACCCTACACCTCTCCTAAATCACAGACGAGAGGTGCGCGACATGGCGCTGACGGACGACCGAACGGACAGCACGGGCGCGGATCGCCCCGCCCGAAAGGGCTGGCTTGCGGCAGGCGGTGTGCTGGGCGCCTTTCTCGCCTCGGCCTGCTGCATCGGGCCGCTGGTGCTTTTGACCCTCGGCATCTCGGGCGCCTGGATCGGCAACCTGACGGCGCTGGAGCCTTACAAGCCGATCTTCGCCGTGATCGCGCTCGGCTTCGTCGGGGCGGGATTCCGGCAGGTCTATTTCCGCAAGCCGACCGTCTGCGAACCCGGTTCCTACTGCGCAAGGCCAGCATCGGCGCGCATCACCAAGACCGCACTCTGGGCCTCGCTGATCCTCGTTGTCGCAGCACTCACCATCGACTGGTGGGCCCCGCTTCTCTACTGATCCCGGAAGGACACCCTCATGAAGAAGTTCCTTGCCCTTGCACTGTTCGGCCTGACAGCCGTCGCCCCGATGACCGCCACTTCTGCGGTCGCGCAGTCCGTCGCCGCGGAGCAGACTATCACGTTCGCGGTCGACAACATGACCTGCGCGCTCTGCCCGATCACTGTGAAGCGTGCGATGGAGGGCGTCGCGGGCGTGCGCACTGTCGAGATCGACTTCGAGGCACGCACCGCCACGGTGATCTACGACTCCGCCGCGACCAGTGCCGACGCCATCGCGGCGGCCTCGGCCAATGCGGGCTACCCGGCGCGGGTCGCGGGCTGACGGGATGACCGAGCAGACCGACCGCAAGCTGATCGCGACAGGGATCGTCGGCACCGTCATCGTGGCGCTCTGCTGCTTCACGCCGATCCTGGTCGTGCTTCTCGGCGCCGTGGGACTGTCGGCCTGGCTGGGCTGGCTCGACTATGTGCTGCTGCCCGCACTCGCCTTTTTCGTCGTGCTGACGGTGTATGCCGTCTGGCGGCGGCAGCGGCGCCAGACCACTCGAACGGATGGATGACTTGATGAAAGACGATTGCTGCACGCCCAAGGGTGACTATGACCTCGCCGTCATCGGTGCGGGCTCGGCCGGCTTCTCGGCCGCGATCACGGCCGTCGAGGGCGGCAAGCGCGTCGCGCTGATCGGCCACGGCACGATCGGCGGGACCTGCGTGAACGTGGGCTGCGTGCCCTCCAAGACGATGATCCGCGCGGCCGAGGCCATGCATGGCGCGAAGGCCGCGCGCCGTTTCCCCGGACTGTCGGGCGACTCGCAGGTGACCGACTGGGCGGCCCTGATCGGCGCAAAGGACGACCTTGTCGCAAGCCTGCGACAGAAGAAATATGCCGAGCTGCTGCCCGAGTACGACGGTGTCACCTATGTCGACGAGGGGCCGGCGCGGCTCGTGGATGGCGGCGTCGAGGTCGGCGGGCGCAGGATCGCCGCGCCAAGGGTGATCGTCGCAACCGGCGGGCGGCCCGCAGTGCCCGACATCCCCGGCATTGCGGATGTGCCGACGCTCGACAGCACCTCGCTGATGGAACTGGAGCGGCTGCCCGAGAGCCTGATCTTCCTCGGCGGCGGCTATATCGGCGTGGAACTGGCGCAGATGATGGCGCGGATGGGCGTCCGCGTGACCATCGTCTGCCGGTCGCGCCTGCTGCCGCGCACCGAGCCGGAGGTGTCCGAGGCGCTCACGGAGGTCTTGCGGGAAGAGGGTCTGACGATCCTCGACGGCGTTCGCTACGAGGCTGCACGAGAGGTGGATGACGGCGCGCTCCTGTCGGTCACGCGGAACGGGACCGTCCGCGAACTGACGGCCGACCATCTCGTCCTGACCACGGGACGCGCGCCCAACACCGAGGGGCTGGGCCTGGCCGAAATGGGCGTCGAGACCGACGCGCGCGGCACGATCAGGGTCGGCGACGACATGGCCACGACACGCCCCGGCATCTATGCGGCAGGCGACGTCGCGGACCGCGACCAGTTCGTCTACATGGCGGCCTACGGCGCAAAGCTCGCGGCCCGCAACGCCGTGCTGGACGGCGCCGAGCGCTACGACAACGCGGCGATGCCGTGGGTGGTATTCACCGATCCGCAGGTCGCGGGCGTTGGCCTGACCGAGGCGGACGCGCGCGACGCCGGCCATGACGTGAAGACAAGCGTGCTTGACCTCGACAACGTGCCCCGCGCGCTCGCCGCCCGCGACACGCGGGGGCGGATCAAGCTGGTCGCAGATGCGCAGACGGACCGCCTGCTGGGCGGCGTGATCATGGCGCCGGAAGGGGCCGACAGCGTTCAGACGCTGGCCATGGCGCTGAAGTTCGGCATGACGACGAAGGCGCTCGGCGAGACGATCTTTCCCTATCTGACCACAGTCGAGGGCCTGAAGCTCGCCGCTCAGACCTTCGACATGGATGTCGCGAAGCTGTCTTGCTGTGCTGGTTGAGCCGATCCAACAGCCTCGAAACTTCTGCGGCGTTTGGCGATCCGACATGATCAAAGCCGCCCCTCCACCCAGTTCGCCACGATCAACCCGGGCACGCTGTCACGCGCGCGCTCGGCGTCCCGGTCGAGATCGAGCCGCTTCGGCAGCTTGACCTGCGGGACCAGCAAGAAGATCGGCGCGGTGACCTGGTTGCGCCCCGTCTTGGCGCGTGAGGCCACCGCGGTGCCCCGCGTGTTGATCCGGGCCCGATCCGCGACGAGCAGGCTCGGGCCGCGGCGGCGATAGACGAACCGCAGGCGCAGACCGCGGCGGCGTTCCCATTCGTCGGGGGTGATCTTTCCGCCGCGCAATCCGCGGCCGGCGGCGGGCGTCGGGATCGCGAGCCAGAACCCGGCCTTCGAGCGGATCAGCGGGCCGGTGTCGTGCGCGCCGACGATGGCGGGCGCCTTCGACCAGACCAGCGAGGCTGCGCCGATGCTGGTTGTCCCCTTGGGCCAGGTCTCGGCGCGGATGCTCTTGGCGAGCCGCTGCCCGAGCCCCGCGCCGGTGATCTGGCGCCGCCAGTCGGTCTTGAGCTGCCCGCCGGCCTCACGCATTGCCGTGGTCACCGCGCGCTCGCCCGCCTTGATCTCGGCGGCCATCAACGAAGCGAGGTCGGGCGTGACGTCGAGTTTCAGCTTCATGTCGGCCTCAGATCCACGGTCCAGACGAGCCGCTCGCGGTCGCGGACCGGCTCGCCCTGGATCAGGAAGGCCTCGCCGTCGATCTCGATGCGGTCGCCGGGGCGCGGGGTCGGAACCTCGGCTACGCGCAGATCCACGCGCGTGGTCTCCGACCAGAGGCGCGCGTCGCCGAAGCCCGTGGTCTCGTCCGCCCGGCGGGTCACCACCCGGACGAGGACAGGCGTTCCACCCTCGGGCGTGTAGACGGCCTCGCGGGCGATGTTGTCGTCGGCGAAGAGCGCGTCGAGCGCCATCGCAGCCGCCGTCATCAGGTCCGCCGCGCGCTGCGCAGGACCTGCGGTCGGGTGCAGATCGGCAGCGGGTTGCTCTCGATCTCGAGCCGCACCCATTCGTCGCGGTCCCGGTCCGGGATCATGCGGGCATAGAGCGGCAGGCCGACGGTGTTGACCGTCTCGAAGGTGTCCGCAGGCGCGTAGTAGATCTCGAACAGGCCTTCGACGCCCTCGGGGTAGAAATACGCCTTGTCGGTGGGCACGCCGAAGCCCAGCCCGCCGCGATACCGGCGGAAGGTGATCCCGCCGAAGCTGACCTCCTCGCCCACGCGGCCGCGCAGATCGGCGGCCGCCGCGGTGTTGAGATAGGTCTCGCGCACCTCCTTGTGGGCAACCAGATCGGCGAAGAAGGCCGAGCCGCATTCGGCACGGAGCTGCACCTGGCCGGCGGCGAGCCCGCCCAGAGAATCCTCGACGCTCTCGATCAGCGCCTGGCAACGCTTGCGCAGCGCGCCCGAGGCGGGGGAGGTGTTGTCGAGGTCGAAGTCGACCTCCGTGGCCGGGGTGATGCCGAACTCGGCGTGGTAATCGATCACCGTGGCGCCGTCCCTGGGGTCCTTCACCACGCCCTGGATGCCGTTGAAGAGGTGGAACTCGAACGTGGCCTCGGCGTCGTTGCGCAGGCGGCCCAGCTTGCGGGCGACCTCGGCCTGCACCTGCTGCACCGCGGTTTCCGAGCCGAAGTCGCGGATCGCCTGGATCTCCGAGGCCCAGAGCACGTCCTGCTTCTTGAACTGCCGGCAAACAAACGCCCGCATCTCGCGGCGTTCAGGCGTCTGGCTCTCGTAGGCAGAGCCACGCTCGGAGAACGGGATCAGCGACAGCGTGCCGTCGCGGCTCTCGATCATCACGGTGCGGCTGCGCACACCGCGGGCGCCGAAGAGGTCCGCGCCCGACAGGATGGCGGGCTTGTAGGGGATATTCTCGAGCGCGCGGGTGAGTTCGACGATGGTGAAGGCATCGCCTTCGAAGATGTCCATGGTGGCCATGTTGATGCCTCCTGTCGGTTTCGGATCAGCGGACGATGATGCCCGCGGCGAAGAGCGCGGCGTGGGCGGCGGCGACCTCGGGATCGCTGGGCGTGCCCGCGAAGACGAGATCATGCCGGTTGACGATGGCGGGGCCGCGGACCACCGCCACGGCCGGTGCATCGCCGCCGCTGGCGTCCGCCTTGCCCCAGAGCACGGCGACGGCGGTCTCTGTCCCGTCGGTGGCGTCGGGGTCGTGGGCGGCGTATTTGCCCGAGGCGGTGATCTGACCCAGCACGGTGCCGGGTGAGAGCGTGCCGGACGCAACGGTGACGGTCTCTCGGGTGTAGTCGCGATGGGCTTCCCAGACGAGGAAGCCGCCGGGGTGGGTGGACTCAGAAAGCGTGGTCATGGGAGCCTATCCTTTGAGCTTGAAGGTGCGGGCGATCACGTCGCCCCAGGGACGGGTCGTGGCGCTGCGGCCGGGTTGCGGGTGATGGGGCGTGATCTCCGGCGCGGCCTCGGCCTTCGTGTCCAGCAAGCTGCTGCGCACCGCGTCGAGGCTGGCGTCCTCCTCGAGGAAGCGCCCGGCCATCTGCGGCTGACCCGCGAGGCGGCAGAGATCGACCACGGCCCGGGCATGGGCGATGGCCTCGGCGCGGATGGCGGTGGCGTTCGGAGCCGTGCTGGCGTCTGCCATGGGGCCGTCCGGATCGTCGGCCACGGGCTGCGGCGCGGGATCGGGGACCGACGCGACATCGTTGGCGTCGTCAACGATGTCGGTTTCCGTCTTGGCGTATTCCGGATCTGGGGTCTCGACCGCGTCCACCAGCGCTGGCGGCGCGTTGCGGAACCGGGCGATATCGAAGCGCGCGGCGATGCGCACCGGCTCGGCCAGGCGCGTGGCGAGACCTGCCTCCAGCGCCTCGGCCGCTGTGAGCCAGGTCTCGGCGGCCATCAGCCCGGCGATCTCCTCCTCGGGCCTGCCCGAGCGGGCGGCGTAGCCGCGCAGCATGCCGGCCGCGATCTTGTCCAGCGTCCCGGCCATCTCGCGCATGTCCGCCGCCGTGCCCATGACGAGGCCGGAGGGATCGTGGATCATCAGGAAGGCATTCTCGGGCATGACGATCTCGTCGCCCGCCATCGCGATGTAGCTGGCGGCCGAGGCCGCGATCCCGTCGATCCAGACGGTGACGCTGCCGGCGTGGCGGCTCAGCGCGTTGTGGATCGCGACCGCGTCGAAGACCGAGCCGCCGGGGCTGTTCAGCCGCAGATCGATCGCGGTCTCGTCCGGCAGCGCGCCGAGTTCGGCGAGGAAGCCCTTGGCCGAGACGCCATAGGCGCCGATCTCGTCATAGATCAGCACCTCCGCGCCGCCGTCGCGGGCGCGGATCGTGTACCAGCTGTTCATGATGTCACTCCTGATTGGTGGCGCGGTCGGTCGCGGCCGCATCGATGTCGTCACCGCTGTCATCTGCCGACCCATCGCCCGGATCGGGCCGCGTTGCCGGCGTCGCCCGCGCGCCCTGCGTCTCGCCGGGGCTGGTGCGGTAGCGCAGGCCGAGCCCCTCGGCGCGCGCCGTGTCCGTCGCGTTCTCGCGGTCGACCTCCTCGACATCGTAGCCGGTGGCCTCCACCACCTTGCGCCGCGAGGTGATGCCCGCCTCCATCGCCAGCACCTGCGCCTGGATGTCCTTCAGCGGATCGACCCAGTCCCAGCGGGGCGGGATCCACTGCACCATTTGGGCGACGGCCGGGTCGGGCAGATCCAGCCGGCCTGCCAGCCGCGCCGTTTCCAGCCAGCGCGCCCAGACCGGGCGGCAGAGCTGATGCGCGATCACCCCGTGCTGGAGCTGCTGCACGCGACGCCGGAACTCGACGAGCTCGGCCCTCAAGCTCGAATAGTTGGCCTGGCGCACGTCACCGGTGACCAGGTGATACGGCAGCCCCAGCGAGGCCGAGACGCCGAGCAGCGTGCGGTACTGGAACGCCTCGTAGCTGCTGCCCACATCCGCCGGTGACGAGAACTTCACGTCCTCGCCCGGCAGCAGGACCTGCAGCGTCCCCGGCTCGAGGCTGGCGATGGCCGCGCCGTCGGGGTCGGCCTCCTCCGTGCCTATCATAGGCTCTTCGGGCGCCGTCTTGGTGATGAAGCCCGCGAACATCGCCGCGGTCTTCTTCCGGTCGAGCTCGGCGTCGTCGTACTGGTCCAGCAGGAAAAGCCGCACCATGGCGGGCGCGACATGCGGCAGGCCGCGGATCTGCCCGGCATCGAGCGGGCGATAGACGTGAAGGACGTCAGCCGCCGGCACACGCACCGTCTCCGGCACCGCCACGCGCCGGTCCGTGCTGTCGCCCGGATGGCTGCGGCGGAAGTGATAGGCCACCCGCCTGCCGATGGCGTCGAACTCGATCCCGCAGCGGATGCGGTTGCCGTTGGCTGCCGTCTCGGTCTTCTCGAAGGGCAGCATCTCGGATTGCAGGAGCTGCAGTTGCAGCGGCACGAGCAGACCGTCCTCGGTGCGACGTGGGCGCAGCCGCACGAAACACTCGCCCGCGACGAACATCTCTCGCGCGACCATGGCCTGAAGGCCGTAAAAGTCCGTCAGCCCGTCCGCGTCCGCCTCGTCGGTCCAGGCGAGCCAGAGCCGCTGGACCTGGTCCCGAAGCTCCGCGTCGTCGATCAGCGAAGACGGCTTGATGCCGTCGCCGACGAGATTGGCGGCGAAGGCCTCGCAGGCATTGGCGGCATAGCCGTTGGTGACCACCAGTTCGCGCGCCCGCGCCAGCAGCTTTGGGCCGCCCGAGGCGACGAGCGCGTTGACGTTCTCCAGCGGCGGGTTCCAGCCGCGCAACCGGCGCCGGGACATCGCCCCTTCGAGGCGCGCACGCATGCCCGCAGGGCCGCCGGCGGGCTGGCGGCGGAACCGGTCGAACAGCCCCATGGATCACAGCCCCTTCGTCGACGTCACACGCAGCTGCCGCACGATCCGCCGGCCCTCGGCCGCGGCGATCTCGCGGTCCAGCGCCTCGATGGCGCGGTCGATCTCGACCACGCTGCGATACTCGACGGTCTTGCCGTCATAGCTGACCCGCGCCACGCCGGAGGAGCGCTGCGCCGAGAGCGCGTCGCGGCGGCTGCGCAGGTCGGTAATTGTCGGCATCACGCGCGCCTTCTATGGTTGGGACAAAGCTGCCGCCCGGAGGACCCATGTCGGAGCCCGTCGCCCGTCTGATGATCGAACTCGAGGACATCACCCCGCGTATCTGGCGGCGGGTTGACGTGGCGGCTGCGATCACCCTGTCGACATTGCACGACATCCTTCAGGCCGTGATGCGGTGGGACCATGCGCATCTCTACGAGTTTCGCGTGGGCGACCGCGCCTATGGCGACCCGCTCCCCGGATTGGAGAGCGCGTCCGGCCGGGTCTACAAGGCCAAGGGAACCCGGCTGAATCAGGTGATGGATCGGGGAATCGACCAATTCACCTATGTCTACGATTTCGGTGACGACTGGCGGCACAGCATCCGTGTGGAGCACGTCCGCGACGGTGATCCAGACAAAGATTATCCGGTGTTCGTCGAGGGCGGACGCCGCGCACCGCCCGAAGATGTGGGCGGTCTGCCCGGGTTCATGAACTTCCTCGATGCGATCGCCGACCCGAAACATCCCGAACATGCGTTCTTGCTGGAATGGGTCGGAGGCGCCTTTGACCCTGAGGACATCGACCGCCGGGAGATCGAGTTCGACCTGGCCATGCTCGCCGAGTTCCGGCGCAGGGTGCGTGCCGGCCATCGTAGTCGCGGGGAAAAGAAGGCCCACTGATCACTCCATGTAACTCGAGCGGACGGTCCGCCGCCGCAGCGTGCTCCGCTTGCCAGCGGGCGGTTCGGAGCCCGTCACCCCATTAGGATCGCTCCGCTGTTCGATGCCGAGTTGCGTCTCCAGATCGGCCCAGCGGGCCTCAGACCACCGGTCGGCCCCGGCGATCCACGCGGCGGCCCTGGCGTAGACCCGGCAGTCCAGCGCCTCGTTGCGCTCCCGAAGCTTCTGCCATTCGAGCTTCGTGAAGCCGCGCTTGCCCTTCACCGTGACCAGCTGCTCGGCGGCCAGCTGCTTCAGCCATTCGCTGTCCGCCCAGGACGGCAAATGCACCGTTCCGGGCGGAAACGGTGCACCGGCGGCGATCTCTTCCTCCGCCGGTCGGTCCTGGCGCAGAAAGCGGTAGGTCTCGGCCTTGAAGGTCGAGGTCGCCACGCTCCACAGCCGCGCGCCGCGGCGCAGGCGCTTGCCCGCGACGGTCGCGTCAACATAGGTGGGGCCTGTCACCGGGCTCGACCGATTGAACCCGTCGAGCCCCTTCACGGGTGCCACCTGCGCGAAGCCGACCTGCCGCGCCCAGCCATAGACCGCGCTGGTCTCGTAGCCCGTGTCGATCGCAAGACGCGCGATCGCCAGATGCTCGCCGGAGGCATACGTCCATGTGCGCCCCAGCAGATCCGTGAGCTGCTGCCAGCAGGCCGGATCGCCGGGCCCGCCCTCGATGACGACATGATCGACGAGCCAGCTTTCCAGCCCGCGGCCCCAGGCCCAGACATCGACCTCGATGCGGTCCTTCTGCACGTCGGCGCCGGCGGTCAGGAACAGGCCGCCCGCCGGCACGGTGCCCGGTTTCCATGCCTCGCGGCGATCCGCCAGCCGTTGCCAGTCGGGCGCCTCGCCGCTCTCGACCCATGTCTCGCCGAGGATCGTGTTGCGGAACGCCTTGATCGCCTCGTCCGAGCCTCGGGCCGCCTCCCAGGCGCGCGCGATCCGGTCCCAGCCGAGCCAGCCCACCGGCGAGTAGAGCGCCGAGAGGTGATAGCCGACGGTGCCGGGGTCCTCCGGCTCGGCGGTCGCGCGCCATTCGCCCGCTTCCAGCATCGCCGTCTTGTGGTGCTCCGCGATGGCCCCGTCGCAGCCCTCGCAGAGATACTCCGCCGTCTCCGGCCGCCCCTTCTCCCAGCGCAGCCGGTCGAACTTCAGCCACTGCATTGCGTCGCAATGCGGGCATGGCACGAAGAAGCGGCGCTGGTCGGACGCCTCGAGCTCCCGCTCGATTCGGGAGAGCCCCCGGATCGTCGGCGTCGAGACGAGGAACACCTTGCGCCGGTGGGCAAAGGTCAGCGAGCGCGCCTCGGCCAGCGTCACCGGATCGCCTTCCTCGTCGGCCGAGGCCGGATACGCGTCGACCTCGTCGAGAAAGATATAGCGCGCCGGCGTGGACCGCAGCCCCACCGCCGAGTTCGCCCCGGTCATGATCAGGATGCCGCCCGCGAACTCCTTCGACAGCATGGTGTTGCCCGCATCGCGCGAGCGCGCCGGCTTGATTCGCTCCCGCAGCTCCGGGCTTTCCTCGATCAGCGGGTCGATCCGCTGGCGCGAGTTGCGCTTGGCCAGTTCCACCGTCGGCTGGACCGCAAGCATCGGGCCCGGCGCCTGGTGGATGGCGAACCCGATCCAGTTGTTCCCGGCCTCTGTCGCGCCGACCTGCGCGGCCTTCATGAACACCACCCGCTGCGTGGGATCGCCGGGGCTCAGCCGGTCCATGATCTCGCCCATGTAAGGCGTGCGCACCGTGCGATACTGCCCGGGCTCGGCCGAGGCGCGCGACGACAGCTTGCGGTGCCGGTCGGCCCATTCGGATACCGTCAGGTCCGGGTCGGGCCGCAGCCCTGCGCCCCAGGCACGCAGGATGTCCTGCGCCCCGTCGAAGGCCTGCGCGTCCGCGTCCTCAGCGGAGATCGGGCTGGATCTCGGCGAGGTCGTCGAGCTGGGATCGGACATGTTTCTCCAGAGCCTTCTGCATCGCGGCCGGTTCCACGCCCACATCGGCCGCCATCAGTGCGGCCACCCGGGCGGGCCAGTTGACCCAGACATCGCGCTCCTGCCGCGCCAGCCGGAACACCAGCGCCAGCGCGCGGGCGCGGTCGATCAGCTCGCCTTTCAGCTTTTGCAGCCGGATGCGCCGCTCCTGCGCCTTCAGCACCTCGTTGGCCGTCTTCGCCTGCAGGAAGGTCGTCCCGCCGCCCGTGGCCGGCGCGGCCAGGCCCTGTTCCTTGAGGGTATCGCCCACCGCCGAAACAGCCGCCTCCGGTACGGGCTTGCGCTTCGGCGCGGGCGGCTTGCGGGTTTTCGACGGGTCCGTGCTCTCGGCCCGGCGCGCGTCGCTGGCGTCGGGATCGATGCTCCCATCGGCGTGCAGCACCAGGCGGCCGGCGGCCTTCGCCTTCTGGATCGCCCCGCGCGAGAGGCCGACGCGGGCGGCGTATTGGCGCTCGCTCAGACCCTCCATGCCGCGCTCCGATTATCATTCGAAATCATGTGCTTATTGAGTTGATAAGCCTCTGCGCCGGAGCGAACCTGGATCCAGAAGGACGATGCAACTCAGCACACGGAGCCACCGGATGACCACGCGCCTGAACCCAATCACCACGCCCCGCCACCAGCTCCGCGCCGAGAAGGCGCGCCGCAACAAAGAAGCCGCGCTGAACGCCTTCATCGGCAAGAAAGCCGAGATCGACGAGATGCTCGCCCGGCTACAGGCGCTGAGCGACGACCATTTCAACTGCCACCCCGACGAGGTGGGCTGGGCGATGGTCGGCACCCTTGACCACTACGCCAGCCTCCTCAAGCGCATCACCGACAGCGCCTTCGGCGAGGGCGAGCACGCGGAGTAAGCACCATGGAAACCAGCACCATCCGCATCGCCATCCGCGGCCTGAACGAGCCTTGGGATGCCAGCCGCATCCCCGCCGTTCTCGAGGAGATCGGGGACGCCCTCCGCGAGGAAGCGGACATTTCGGCCCGCCTTACCGCCGACAGCATGACCATCGCCATCGACGTGGCGACGGATCGGCTGCCCGACGCCGCCACGCTCCTGCGAGACCTCGGGCTGATCTGACCTCCGGCCCCGCCGGAACTCCTGCCGCGCCAAGGCGCGGCTCGGGGTCGTAGGAGGGTCGCGACGGTCGCGGCCCCGACCAAGGAGACGACCCCATGACCAAGCTTTCCGATACCCAGCTCGTGATCCTCAGCGCCGCCGCGCAGCGCGAGGACCGCAACGTCCTGCCGCTTCCCGGCTCGCTCCGCGGCGGCGCGGCCGCCAAGGTGGTCGGCGCGCTCCTCTCCCGCGGGCTGATCGCCGAGACCACGACCGACAGCCGGACCAAGGCCGATGCCGCCCTCAACCGCATCTGGCGCAACGACACGGACGGCCGCGCCATCCTCCTGCACATCGCAGATGCGGGCCTCGCCGCCATCGGGATCGAGCCGGAAGGCGGCGACAGAGCGAACACGGGCGCCGACGCGGCGCCGAGCGCGGAGGCCCCGAAGGACGCTCCCGCCGAGGGCGACCCCGCGGCCAAGGCGCGCACACCGCGCGCGGGCACGAAGCAGGCGAAGCTGATCGAGATGCTCCGCGCCGAGGGCGGAGCCACCATCGACGAGATCGTGGCGGCACTCGACTGGCAGGCTCACACCGCTAGGGGCGCCATGTCCGGCGCACTGAAAAAGAAGCTCGGCCTGACCATCACCTCGGAGAAGGTCGAGGGTCGTGGGCGCTGCTATCGCATTCAGGACGCGGACTGATGCCGCGCTTCAGGGTCAAGATCACCCGCGACGTCACCGAAAGCACCTTCGTGTCCGTCGAAGCACTATCCCCTGAGGCGGCGCAAGTCGCCGCCTTCAAGGTTCTGGCCGACATGGAAAACGCCGTCTGGACCCTCGATGAAGGTTCGTGGAATGCGGGCGGTGCATACGTCTCGGAAGTCGCCTCCGAAGAGTGACGCGCGGCGTCACCGCCAAAATTCGAACAGCCGGCGCAGAAGATAGCCGCGCGCCAGCGAGACGCCGACGAAGGCGAGGCCGATGGTCATGTGCTCGGCGAGACCGGTCTCGATCCCGAACAATGGGAACACGACGATCTGCGTGGCGATGGCCAGCACGTAGCCGACGACGACGTTCGTCGCGGCCTCGACCATCGACATGATCCGGCTCTGCTTCATCACAGCCCCTCCGGCAGGCTCTCCAGAAACGCCGTCACGAACTCCGCCGCGAGCGGCGGCACGATCGCATTGCCGTAGCCCCGCAGCAGCCCCATGCGACCGGATATCCTATCAACCAGCGGGAATGTTCCGGGCTCAACGGGCCGCCAGCGGCCATCGCGGCAGAGGAGCCAGTCCGGATCTCGCCAGACGCCGTCCGTCGCATCGGCGCCGGTGGGGTCGTCACCTTCGACCAGTCGACCAGCTTTACCGTCCTGCGGCTCGCATCCGTGTTGCCCGCCGCGTTGTACGCTGCCGTCGCGGGCGAGCCCGCCATCGCCGTCGGCCAGCCCGCCAGCCAGACCTGCCGGCCGAGTAGCGCGTTGATCGGCACCGCCCGGCATTCCGATCCGTCCTTGTGATCCCGCGCTGAGGCCGTTGCCCAGCCCGCCCGGCTCCAGGGCGGCGGCGCCGAAGAACAGCCGCTGGCGGATGTGCGGAGCGCCGATGCCCGCAGCCGGCAGATCGGCCGCCGCGACGGTGTAAGATGCCGCTTCCAGGTCAGAAGCCAGAGCGTCGAACCACGCCCAGCCAGCCGGGCCCTCAGCCGCTGTGCGAGTCGCGCTGCCAACTGGTCCGAGCACTGCCGCGCTCGCGACCTGCTCGCCGAAGACGAACTCCGGGCGGCAGGCTGCGACGAGCCGCAGGAAGGCCGGGGCGAGATGGCGGTCATCGTCCTGTCCCTTGCGCTGCCCGGCCTGGCTGAATGGCTGGCAGGGCGGCGAGCCGGTCCAGACGGACAGATTCTCGGCTATGCCGGCGAGGCGTAGTGCGTAGGGCCAGCCGCCGATTCCGGCGAAGAAATGACACTGCGCGAAGCCGCGCAGGTCGGTGGGCTCCACTTCGAGGATGGACCGCTCGTCCACGTCGCCATCCGGCAGCAGCCCGGCCGCGATCAATTCCCGCAGCCATGCGCAGGCCAAGGGGTCGGCATCGTTGTAGTAGACGGCCATCAGGCAGCGGCATCGGCGCCTGCTGCCGTGGTCTCGCCCAGCCGCTCGGCTTTCACCTGCGCGAAGGTCCGACCGTCGCCATCGAGGATCGCGTCCCTGCCGGTCTCGGCCTGCCAGCGCTCTACGGCGACATCGACGTAAGCCGGGCTGATCTCCATTGCGAAGACGCGCCGGCCGTTGGCCTCACCCGCCATGATCTGCGAGCCCGAGCCAGCGAACGGCTCGTAGCAGAGCCCTCCACGGGCGACGTGCTGGCGCATCGGGATCCCGAAAGCGTCGAGCGGTTTCGGCGTCGGGTGGTCGGGCCGGTCGTCCTTGGCGAAGGACGGCATCTCCCAAGTCGAGGGCAACGTCTGCTCGGCAACCTTCGGCGGGCGGTTCGGTCGGCGCCAGCCCATGAAGCAGGGCTCGTGCTTCCAGAGGTAATGCGACCGGGTGAGAACCCCGCGGTCCTTCACCCAGATGATCTGCTGGTGGACGAAGGCGCCGGCTTTCTCCCAGCAGGCCTCCAGCATCGCCTGCCGGCGCGAGGCGTGCCAGCAGTACCAGGCGGCGTCCTCGGTGATCGCCTCGGCGACGGCGGCCGCTATGAACCCGTCGTAGAGTTCGGCCCCTTGGCTGCTGTCGTCCCAAGTGACGCCGTAGGACTGGCTCCAGTCCTTGTTCCGCGTCGGGTGGTTCGATCCGTCGTAGTCGACGAGATACGGAGGGTCGGTCGCAAACAGCACCGCGCGCTCGCCGTTCATCAGACGGCGGACATCTTCGTGGTTCGTGCTGTCCCCGCAGAGCAGCCGATGATCGCCGAGGATCCACAGGTCGCCTGTCCGCGAGGCCGGATTGCGCGGTGGCTCGGGGATGGTCAGCGGAGGCACGGAGCCCCCGGCGCTACCTTCTTCTCCGCCGCCCACGTCCGTATCGAAGGCCAGCAGCTTGTCGAGTTCGCCGTCGGAAAAGCCGACCAGCGACAGGTCGTAGTCGTCGGCCAGCAGCTCGTTCAGTTCCGCCGACAGCAGCGCCTCGTCCCATGTTCCGAGTTCGGTCAATTTATTGTCGGCCAAACGATAGGCCCGGCGCTGCGCCTCGGTCAGGTGCCCGAGCACGATCACCGGCGCCTCGGTCAGCCCAAGTTGCGTCGCGGCCAGCACCCGCCCGTGGCCGGCGATCAGCTCGCCGTCCTCGCCCACGAGGCACGGCACGGTCCAGCCGAACTCGGCCATGCTGGCAGCGAGCTTCGCGACCTGGTCGGGCCCGTGCTGCTTCGCGTTCTTCGCGTAAGGCTGCAGGCGCGCGAGCGGCCAGTGCTCGATCCGCTCCGGGGCGAAGCTCAGCGTCATGCGTATTCCTGTCTATGGCATTGGGGCCGAAGGGATTGGACTCCCCCACGGGTGGACTCCGCGGTGGGGGCCACCGGCTTCCGGCTGGACTCCGAAGTCCGCGGGGTATCCACCCCGCGCGGCCGGTCAGGTCTTTGAAATCACGAAGCTTTCAGGGTGTCGTAGCTGGATGCTGGACACCGGTGGCTTCCCAAAAAATCGGCCCTGTCGCTGGCGACATTTTGCGCCACGCCCGCCAGCATACGTTTCGGCCCGGAAAGGAACCGTAAAACAATGACTTGGTGGCCTGGACCCCGGCTGGACCCTGCGCCGGACCCCGGGAAGCCAGCGGCGGCGGGCCGTCCCGCGCACGCCTCTCCCGAGTATATCCCGTTTGTAGCCCTCGGCCGGGGATCGGTGAACCCCCACCGATGTCTCTCCGAAAATTCCCTCACAGGATGATTTTTCTTGACAGCCGATCGGCGTTCTCGACCACGAAGCGCCGCGATCGCCTGGACGACGGCACGCGCCCGTTGAGCCGCCATGTGATCAGCGCCACGCCGTACTGCCAGTGCCGGTTGGCCGCCGGACGGCTCAGCCCGACCTCCCAGCCGATCTTCTTCCACGGCTGGCGGTTGGCGCGCAGCCAGACGATGCGGGCGTCGTCGCGCTCGAGCCAGCGCAGCCAGAGCATCGCCGCCTCGGCCTCGGTGATCTGCCGCGGGCTCGGGCGCGGTCGCTTCATCTCGGGCTCCTGGCCCACCTGATCTGCGAAGCCGTGGAAATACTCCGGCCACGCGTTGAAATACCCGGTGGGCTTCACGGCGGGCAGTTGTGCGAACACGTCGGCGGCGCTCTCGACCCGGTCCTGCACCCGTGCCATGGTCCATTCAGTCATGCCGCACCTCCCGGTCCCGCTGCCCGTAGAGCCGCTCGCCCAGCTGCCGGACGAGCTCGCGTTCGGGCCAGGTCAGGCGGTCGTCGTCAACGGAGACGGCCAGCACACCCTGTTCCTGCCAGCCGTCGCGCTTGACCTGCTGGGGGTCGCGGCGCCGCCCGCCATAGCCTTTCGGCGTGAACCGCATGCCGGTCATGCCACACCTCCCTGCGTCTCGATGGCCCAGAACAGGATGGCGATGGCATCGGCCTCGTTGTCATCGGCGGGCGAGAACCCGCGTGCCCGGACCGCGGCGATCATCGCCGCCTTGGGCGCGTTGCCCTTGCCGGTGGCGTGGCGCTTGATCGTGCCGACCGGGACGCCTGCATAGGGGATGCCGCGCAGCTCGGCCCACGCGGTCAGCGTGGCCATCAGCCCGCCGTAGACGTGGCTCGCGTCAGTGCCTGCGTGGCGGCGCACTTCCTCGAACCAGATCGTCGCGATCGGCCCGGACAGCCGGTCCAGTTCGGTCAGCCAGTTGGTGAAGCGAAGATAGCGCATGCCGCCGCCATCGAAGCGGCCGGGCTTGAACGATGCCGTTCCGCTGGTGATCAGCCCGTCATGGCCGCGCAGCGCCCAGCCGGTGGTGGTGCCGAGATCGAGGGCAAGGATGGCGCGCGCGGGCTCGGTCGGCATGGGCGTTTCCGGGGTTGCGCCGAGATTGGCCTCGGCGAGAGTCGTATCAGCCATGAGTGGTCTCCTTTTCTGGTTGGCTGCTCGGGTGGAAGACGACGGCGGTTGATGCTTGGCGGTACCGGCCGCCGTCGTCGGATGGTGGTTCAGGGTTTCTTGCGTTTGCCGTGTTTTCGCCGGTGGGGTGCCGCGCGCTTGCGACCTGCTGCGGTAACGGCCTTGCCGGGCGCGTGATGCTCTGGGCAGCGGCGGTTCAGCGTTCCCGATCGCAAACCGCTCCAGCCGTCGAAGGGCCTGCCGCATTCGGCGCAGTGGCTTTTCCAGCAGATGATTGGAACGGTCTGGCCATCACGGCGCGTGTGCAAATCCGATCCGATCGCAACATAGCGCTGGCCCTCGTGCATCAGCACGGTTCCCGGAAGAGGCAGCACACGGAAATTGATCTTGTGCACCACGCGCGGAGTTCGCGATCCAGACGACCTCTTGCCGCGACCATCGACAGCATCGGAGACACCGGTCGCGCGGTTACTATCGTTGTATGAGGGGGCGTGACGGCGTCCGCCCCCCTCATACTTAGTATAGGCAGTCACACTCTCTCTCATCAAATCCTTACAAGTATCTGGTTTCATGTCATTTTCTCCCGTTTTTGATGACAGAGGGGCATGACAGAGACCACTGTCATCGTCATCAGCAAGTTGTTGATTTCATTTGATTTATGACAGAGGCATGAGGATGACAGTGGCCTCTGTCATATGACAAAGTCATTCATCGACCCCCTCCGGAAAGACCCAGACGGCGGGGTTCTCGACCTCCCTGGCGCGGCCGGAATGGGGGCATTTGAAGTGGCTCGGCAGGACCAGTTCGCCCTCGGCCAGCACCTCGCCGGTCTCGGGATCGACCACCGGATCACGGCCGAACCGCATGCCTTCGACGCAGAGATAGCCGAAGTGCGACTTGGTCGCGGGGAAGCCGTGTTCGGCCAGATCGCGGCGGAATTTGACGAACCCTTTCGATGCGAGGACATTGATCCGCTGCCGAATGGTGAATTCGCTGCCAAGCCCATGCTGGTTCTCGAAGCCTGCGCCAAACTGTGTTGACGTGTAGACACGCCCCTCGGCGGCTTCATCGAAGAGCAGGCGAAGGATCACGTCACGTTTCCGATCCCGCTCGGCGTCATGTTTTGCGCCGGTCTCCTGGCGGACCAACCGCTCGTTCATGGGGTTCAGCTCGACCCATTCGCCATTGACCTTGTCGACGATCTTGGGCTCCAGCGCCGGTCCGTTGCGCAGCTCTATCTCCAGCTTGCGCTGGGGGTTTTCCTCGTCGGGCCGGTGCAGGATCAGCCCGGTGGTGTAGAAGCCGCGCAGCGCGCTGGCGCCGGAGAGCGCGAGGAACGGGTCCTCCTTGACCTGGTGCTTCGACAGCTTGCGCGTGTGATGGACGAGGATCACGCCGCAATCGGGGTCGATGTGATCGCGCAGCACTTCCACCCGGTCCTTGAGAAAGAACATCATGGCAGTGTTGTCGTTCTCGCCGCCGCCATCCGGGCCGCCGTCGAAGAGGTTGCGAATGGGGTCGACGCAGAGAATATCGGGCGGCGCGTCCGGGAACGCGCGCCGGACGGCGGTGGCCACCTGCATGCTTCCCTCGGCATCGAGCAGCATCTTCAGCTTCGGCGTGGCGACGAACGTGTCGCGCGCGGCAGCCAGCACCTCGGGCGGCAGGGCGATCTGGCGCAGGCGCTCGCGCAGATAGTGATACTGGATCTCGGCCTGCAGATAGAAGATCCGCAGGGGCCGCGGCGGGGTGAAGCCGAGGAAGGGCTGCCCTGCTGCCATGTGCACGAGCCAGGAGATCAGCAGATCGCTCTTGCCGACCTTGGGCGCGCCGCCCAGCACCAGCAGCCCACCGGGCGTCAGCACACGCGGCGCGATGATATCCTCGGGCATGGGGCTGGTGTCATCGAGCAACGCCCCAAGCGTGAAAGCGGGCATCTCGTCGGGCACGGGGGCGGCGCTGTCGAGGCGCACGAGCGGGGGGCCGTACTTGTCGACATGACGGGCCCAGAGCCGTTCGGACTCGCGCTTGAGCCGCTCCACCGTCCACTGGGGCCGCAGCATGGCGGCGTTGTAGCCGCAGATGCCTTCCCAGCCTTCATCCTTCGACATCCGCCCCTCATGGACCATGCGGATGAAATACCCGATCGCGGCCGAGGCCCCCTCGAAGCGGGACCAGTCATCCTGCGCGCTCTCGCGCACCGGGGTGACCAGCACATCGTCGACGGCGGGCTTGTCGGGCGCGGCGAAGTCCGGCTGCAGCGACACGCCCGGTGCGGGCGGCATGTCGGTCACCGCCTCGGTGAACTCGCCCAGATCGCGTTCCATCTCGGCGTTCAGCGCGACGATGCGCACCTGCGTCTTGAGGGTGTTCTTGTAATAGACCGAGCCCGCCACGCGGATCGGCTGGTGCGCCGAGCGGAAATGCATGTCGCCGCCGGCCTTGGCGGCAATATCGCCGCGCAGACGCGTCACACGCGCAATGTCGCTGCCCTCGGCTGGTTCGGTCAGTTTCCACCAGACATGCGCCTTGTGTTGCCCCTCGGGCGTGACACCGCCGCTTTCGACCACCATGCTCGGCGGGCCGAGATGACGCTCGAGATGCGCGCGCTTGGCGGCGATATCGCCGGTGTCGATATCGACGACCACGGTCTGCATCTGCTGGACGTCGTCCGCCTTGGCCTGCCCGGGCTCGGCGACGGTGCCGGGGATGACATAGACGGCAGCACCTTCGCGGGCCGCCCAATTGGCGAAGGTGGTCATCTTGTCGGCCACCGAGGAATCCGCCTCGATCCAGATGTTATGCGGGCGGCCGTCGAAGCCCTGACCCTTGTCGATGAAGCTGCGGACAGGGATCAGCCCGTCGCAGTAGCCGAAGACGACGTCCATGAACTCGGCGATCCGTCCGGGGTCGGGCTCGTCGCCGAACACGTCGATCTGCGGCGCTGCGTCGTTGAAATCGCGCCACGGATTGAAATGGACGAGGTTTTCCTTCGGGGTCTCGGAGGATGTGTCATCCGATGGGGTTTGAGGGCAGTCGTCCTTGTGATCTTCATCATGCGCCATGTCGGCATCCTTTCTCACTTTGCTTGTGTCGGGCGGGTCTTCGGGCGTATCCGTCATCCGGGCAGGCTCCAGCAGCGGGCGGCCCATGGACAAAAGCGGCACTCGAAGAAGTCGCGGGCCTGCGCCACGCGCGGCAGCAATTCGCCCGCATCCGTGGCCTGCAGGATCCGGACGCCGCGGTCGGACATGCGCTGCGCGAGACCGGCATCGAAGGGCACCAGCTCGTGGTGCAGCTCGGCGGTGTCCTTGTTGATCGCGGTGAACACGGCAGGAGCGGCGCTGATGCCCGGCACGCTCGCGTCCATGTAAGCCTGGTAGACGGCGATCTGGGCGGCATAGACCGGCTTGGAGACCGCAACCCCGTCCTTGACACAGGCGCGCCAGTTCTTCGCGTTCATGGTCTTGCATTCCCAGAGCGCCGGGACAGCGAGGCCGAACCCCTCGGGTCCGGCGGCAAAGATGCCATCGACATGGCCGCGGATACGCCCGCCCGCGACCGAGAACCCGAACTGGCCGCCATCTGGACGGTTGCCCTTTTGCGTGTAGAGATCGAACCCCGCGCCGCGCAGCCAGCGGATCGCGAGCTCTTCCAGCTCGTGCCCGATGGCGAAGATGCGCAGCAGCTGGCCGGAAAACTCCTGCCCCTTGTCTTTCGGCGTGGCAGTGTACTCGAATTGCAGGGCCCGCTCGCAGGGATGGCCAAGCCGCGAGCCACCGAGATAATCGCGGGGTGGTCGGCTGGCGTTCTCAGCCGTGAGGGCCGCATCGATGGTCTCGTTGACACGCTCGGCGAAGCCGGGCCGGTGATTGAAATCGAGCATCAGAAGGGCACCTCCGACTGGCTGGCGATCTCAGCCATCTCGGCGCGGAAGGCCTCGACGGTGATGACGATCAGCCGGTGCATGTCGTTCTGGCTCAGGTGGCCCAGCGGGCGGTCCCAGCCGATCCGCTCCATTTCCGGGGCCAGTGCGCGCATCACGGCAGGCAGGGCCATCATTTCTTCTTCAGTAAAATCAACCATGTTCAGTCCTTTCCTTGCTTTTTGGGTGAAGGCCGCCTGGCAGCCCATGGAGCAGAACCAGCGGTATGTGCGTTTGCCGCGCGGCCGGTTGGGATCGAACCAGCCGAAGCCGCGGGTGCGGGATGTGCAAACGGCGCATAGCGTGCCGCGCGGATGGCCGGGGCGATCAGGGCCCGGGCGATCCGCAGCCGTTGCGGGCGGGGACGGGATTTGCGCGACACGGCTCACGCGGCCTCCCGCGCGGATGGGGCCGCGCTGATGATCAACCCGCGAATGGCGCGCTTGTTGAAGGTGAAGGTCATCAACGCCGAGGCCTTGTAGCGTGTCAGGCCATAATCGCTGCGCGCGGCAGGTGAGAGATATTGCAGCTGCTTTTCGGTGGCGGGCTGGGTCAGCCACGCTCTGGTCTTGAAGGCGCTTTCGTCGGTCTCGTGATCGTTCAGCCAGTCATCGGCCTGCGCGAGACAGACGCTGCGCTCGCCGATACCCAGAAGCTGCGGCTGCGCCCCGCGCGCGCCGCCGATGCCGTACCAGAGGCCGTCGAGCCAGAAGACGCCGCCCCAGGCCGAGAAGCCCGTGGCCAGCAGCGCATCCTCGGTGCCGAAGAGATCGACCCACTCGAAGCTGGAGCGTTTCAGCAGATCGATCTCGGTCATCAGGAAGCCGGAGAGCGCCCCGCCGTGAGCTACCTCAAGGGTTTCACCCTCATCCTCGACCAACACCTCGCCGCAGATCGGGCATTCGCGCGAGGCCAGCGGAATATCGGCCTGACACGCCGGGCAGGTCTTCGACGGCGCTTCTCCGGTCCCGGTATTGCCGTCGAGATCGACGTCCTGCTCCAGCGTGCCATGGGTCAGGCTGGACGTGCCAAAATCCAGCACGACGCAGTCGGTCTTGACCACGCCCGGATGCTCGGCGGGATCCACGGTGCGCAGGCCGCGCCCGACCATCTGGATCATGGTGGACTTGTAGGAGGAGGGCCGTAGCAGCACGACGCAGGAGGTGGGCGGGTGGTCCCAGCCTTCCGTGAGCACCGCGACGTTGGTGATGACGCGGATTTCACCCTTCGCGAAGGCCGCCAGAATATTCCGCCGCTCGTCGCCAGGCAGATCGCCATGGATCAGACCGGTGGGGATGCCGGCATCGTTGAAGGCCTCGGCGACATGGCCGGCATGAGCGACGGTGGAGCAGAACACCACCGTGGGCCGATCGGCGGCCTTCTCCTGCCAATTGCGCACCACCTCCTCGGTGATCGGCGCGCGGTCCATGATCTCGGCCACCTCAGACATGTCGAAATCGGACACGGTCTTGCGCACCGCCTTGAGCTTGTCCTGCACCCCCACATCAATGACGAAGGTGCGTGGTGGCACGAGGTGTCCCGATGCGATCAACTCGCCCAGACGCACCTGGTCGGCGACATTGTCGAAGACCGCCCGCAGACCCTTCTTGTCGCCGCGGGTCGGCGTGGCCGTGACCCCGAAGATCCGGGCGTCCGGATTGGTACCCCGGACGCGGTCGATGATGCGGCGATAGCTGTCGGCCACGGCGTGGTGCGCTTCGTCGATCACCAGAAGGTCCAGCTTCGGCATCCCTGCCAGATTCGCCTCGCGTGCCAGCGTGGGGACCATGGCAAAGGTCACCTGGCCGGCCCATGATTTGGTGGTGGCATCGACGACGGAGGTGGACACATCCGGGACCACACGCTGGAACTTGTCGCGGTTCTGCGCGGTCAGTTCATCGCGATGCGCCAGCACGCAGGCCTTGGCATCGGTATCTCCGAGGCGCTCACGTACCAGGGCTGACAACGCGACAGATTTACCGAACCCGGTGCTGGCCACGCTCAGCGTATTGTCGCGGGTGCCGAGCGCAGACAGGCTGCGCTCGACGAAGAGTTTCTGGCGGGGACGCAATCGCATGGCGGTGACCCTCACTCGGCCCAGCTCGGACGGCCCGAGAAGCCGGGCGCGGCGGGTGTCTGCGTGGACTGCCCATGCTGCGCGGGTGCGCCGTGGCCCTGCGTCGGTGTCGGCGTCTGGGGCTGGGGCGCCGGCGGCGCAGATTGCGGCGCATGTGGCGACCCGGGTGCCATCGGCGCGGCGCCATGACCCATGAGCTGCGCATAGTCGCGGTGATCGGGCATGACCGCGCTTTTGATCTCGTTGCGCTCTTCCCCGCTCGAGTCCTTGCCGACATCGATCCGGGCGATGAACTCGATCCCGTCGAGATCGGCAAACCCGTTGATGCGCCGCGCGGCCTGCGCCTGCGCCGAGTTGTCCTTGTCAGAAATTCCGCGCGATGAATTCAGCATGCCCCGCACCAGGCTGCGGCCCATATTGGCCCAGTTCGGGCCGTTGGGGCTGTAGAGCCCGATCAGCGACCAGATCTTGCGCTTGGCATAGGGTCCTTCGAGTACCGTGTACTCGGCATCGAGATAGACCGCGCCCGTGGAGGCCCGCTTGGCATAGCCGCCGGTCCAGCCCTGCGCGGGGTCGTCGAACCCGCCCGGGCGGATCGTCATGCGCACCTTGGCCAGCGTGCCCTTGGGGATGACGTTGGCGTTGGTTTGCGCGTCGTTGAAGTCGTTCCAGAGAGACATGGAATAGGTCCTTTCAGTTGGTGGTGTCGTTGGAAGGGGTGGCCTGCGCCTTTGGCGGCGCCGGAAGCTCGGGGGCCTGGTAGGTCAGCCGCCGCTCTTCGGGGACCAACGGGCCGCGGATCTTGTCCATCAGCCGCCCGAGATGGGGCGCCTCGAGCATGTCGAGCCGGCCGGAGCGGTCCTTGGCGGGATAGCCCCACGGGTTCAGGGTCTGGCAGACAAAGCCGCGCTGCAGGGTGCCATTCTCGGCCTTGAACTCGGCCATGGTGATGACCTGATCGACGATGCCTGGCAGCTCGAGCCCGGTCTTGGACCCGTCGATCTGCGGCTGGAAAACCGGGCGATTGAAGTCGTCGAGCTTCTGGTCGAGGATGCCGACAAACCAGACATTCTTCGCCCGCGTGTGCTGCAGATGCGTGAGCCAGGCGATCATCTCGCGGCCATGCAGGCCATACGCGCCGCGCACATCGGGCTTGCCGGTCTTCTCGGAGAACGCCTCGGGCTGCCCTTTGCACCAGCCAAAGCACAGCCGCCCCGCCACGGTGATCGAGTCGATGAATACCGTGTCGTACTTTTCCAGCGCGGCCGGGTCGCCGAACTTCGCGCAGACCGCCTCAAAGTGCGCCTGGCTGTAGGGCTGGTCTGCCCGCAGCGCCGGGTTGGGTCCGCCGATGAACACCGCGAAATCCCGGCATTCCGCCCATGTCCGCGGGCGAATGGCATCCATTGCCAGCCCCTCGATGGCCAGATCCCCGGCTTCGAGATCGAAGAACAGCGTGGTCGAGTTTTTCAGCGTCCAGAGCAGCGATGTCTTGCCGATCCCCGAGGTGCCGAAAATCACGCCCTTGATGCCGCGAGTTTCCGCCAGCCGCTGGTCGGCGGTGATGATGGGGAGTGCGCCGGTCATGCCAGCACCTCCTGGCGCGCCCGCGCTGCATCGGGATCACTGCTGGTCACGGCCGCAAACAGCGCATCCAGCCGGTCGGCCTCGGTGAGGCACTCAACGCCCTTGCGCCGCATGAACCGCCGCGCGTCATCGAGCAGGTCGGGCTCGACGATCAGGTCGGGGACGGCGACGTATTCCTCGGCGCTCTCGACGAAGTAGGATTTCGAGCGCAGGTCCTTCACCAATGGCACGAAGGCCTCGCAAACCTCTGCGAAATCCACCTGGCCCAACCCGTCTTCCCGGTTGCGCAGGATGCGCTTGACCTCGGAAATGATCCCGGTGCGCAGCATGCGCAGCGCCCCTTCCTGCCGCGCCTGCGTGCAGGTCAGCGGAAAAGCGGCCTCCATCATCTCATCGGCGATCCTGGGGGCGTTGTTGCCCAGACGGGATGCGTAATCCCAGACGCGTTCGGCAAAAGCCGCTGATTGGCTATCAAGCATCAAACCACTCCTTGATTGTTGTGAAAGCTGTCGATCCATCGGCGATGGCTCTGGCATCGAGGTCGTGGAACGGGGCCTCCTGCGCCTCGCGCATGCCCTCGCGGGCCAGCGCGAGATTTTGGTCCGTGGCCCATTCGGCAAAGGCGCGGAACGTGCCCGTCACATGCTGCCAGGCCACCTGTTCGGGCGTCGGCGCCACGTAGAGCGGGTTCCGACGGCTGGGCCTGCGCTGCGGGCGCATTCCCCGCATGGCGGCATCCGTGACCATCTTGCGCATCGCAGTGCGGTTCGGTTCCTCGCCGCGTTCGAGCCGGTCATCCAGCGTGCGGCGCACGATGCCCGGATCGTTCGTCTCGGCATCGCGCAGCTGACGGGCTTCGTGGATCTGGTCCCGGCGCAGGCCAAGGTCAGCGGTTGAGGCAGTGTTGTGGTCTTCAACACTGCTCCGGTTTCCACCGTTGCGCTTCACCTCGCCACGCGCCTGTGCCGCGTCGTACTCATCAGCCAGCCGACGCTTGGCGGCCGCTTCGATTTCCAGCGCGTCGGCCTGCGCACGGTGGGCGGCGGCGATCAGATCGTCATGGGCAGATTTGGCGGTTTGCAGCCGGGCGGTACGCTTTGCGATGTCATAAGCGAGGCCAGCCGCTTCGCGGGCTTCCAGCACCTCGGCAGCCGTCCTGGCCCCCGACAGCATGGTCGCTGCGCGTTCGATGAGGCCGGGCAGGTCCTGGTCAGGGGCGTGAATGGGGCCGAGCGCGGTCATTGATCACCCTCCTGCGGGACGATCTCGACCTTCAGCGCGCCGGACCGGACGGTGCGCGCAGGTTCAAACTGCTCGCGGATGTTGTCGGGCCAGGCGGCGTATTTGCGCTCCGGCACCTTGATGGCGATGTCGACATATTGTGCGGGATTGTCACCGGCTTTGCGGATCTGCGCGACCATCGCGGCGAGCTTGTCCTGATCCCAATCCACGCGCTTGGGCAGGTCCGCCACGACGGTGAAATCACCGTCATCGAAGCGGATCGTGCCCGTGTCCTTGCCTGCGGCCCGTCGCTCCTCGGCAGCGCGATCGGCGTAGCGCACCGCGAGACCGGCATCGAGCCGGGCCTTTGCGGCCTTGTCGCGTTTGAGCCGCGCATCGATTTCGTGCTGCAGGATGGCCAGCAGTTCGACCGGCAAGGCCGCGATCTCGGCCGCGCTGAGCGCTGGCAGATCGTCCGGCGTGGGGGTGTTGTCGGGAAATGGCATATTTGTGCCTCCTTGATCGGTGGGTGGTGTCTGGATGGGGGTTGTCATGCTGCCTGCGCGTCGAGCAGCAGCGCGGACAGCGATGCGGTGGCGGCCTTCGGCTTGGGGCGCGCCACAGCGATGTAGGCGAAGCGGTCGGTTTCCAGTCGCTTCTGCACGAGGTGCACAAGGCCCTGTTCGGCGGCCCAGAATGCGCGGCTTCCCAGCTTGGCCAGTTCGACGCGCTGCGCATCCGGCAGGTGCGAGATCGCCGGAAAGGTATCGAGCACCAGAAAGCCCCGATGGTATTCCAGCCGGTCGCCGGGAACGGCCTGAGCCACCCAGGCACAGAACTCGATTTCCCCGAGCGGTCGGCTGGCGCGGGCGGTGGTGATGGGTGTCGTCTGCATGAACATTATCTCCTCCTTTTCCCTCTACTCACGCTGCCGCCAGATCGTCCCACGCCGGACCGAGACCGTGGGCGGTGAGGACGTGGCGGAGATCGGCGAGGCGGCGATAGAGGGCGGACCGGCTGCCGAAACCCTCAGTCGCCAGCGCGATGACGGGACGATGCGCCAGCGCCGCGCAGAAGCGGCGATCCTCGGCCGGGAGCCGCGCAAGCGCCGCCTGCAGGGCGAGGTGAAGTTCGGTGACGGCCGCTGCGCAGGAGGTCTGGCCGTGCCACGCGGCAAGGCCGTCATCCTCGGTCAGCGTGTCGCCGACCGGCTCGCGGGTTCCGGCCAGCGGCACCTCGAGCGACAGCATCGTGCCGCCCTGCGCACGGCGCTGGCGGTGATCGCGCATCGCGATCCGCGAGGACTGGTTGCGCAGGACCAGACCTGCAAAAGCGCCGAGGCTGCCGCGTGCCGGATCAAAAGCTGGCAATCGGCGCAAAAGATCGATCAGAAGATCCTGCCCCAGATCCTCGCGATCGCAGGCGGGCAAGCCCAACCGCCGCCGTAGTCGCCGGGCCGCGGAGTCGGCCTCGGAGATGATGGTTTCAATGTCGTCGGGGGAGAGTTCGATCTGCATCGCTGCGTACCTCGGTCATCGTTTCTGATGAGCCCAAGGTGCCTGAAACGGTCGGCGCGCAGGTGGGAACGGGGTGGGAATAAGGTGGGGGTTTGGTGGGCCGATACCATTCCCACGGCCCGTCAGGCTAAATGAAGATTACGCAGCTCAGGCGAGGGCAGATCCCGAGTTCACAGCGAGTGGACGGACCGGCCCGCCGGCCGTGGGTGCTGCGAGCGCAGCGGGCCGGTTTCAGCCCGAAGCGGACACGGTGAATCACTCAGCGCGCCATAAATTCTTGACACGTGTACAAATCTGCGTCACCTTAATTCTGCATTACCTTAATGCGCACGACGTTCCACTTGGCAAATGTCGGTTGAAGAAAAATGAGAACTTGAGAGTAAACATGTTTTTGTCTTCTGGAAAGGTGCTCCGTTCTGCAATGGTTGGTGCGGCGGGCTTGGCGTTAATGTCGTGTCAAACGACCCAGCCGGAAACCAGCCAACCTGTCACACGCCTTGCTCCGATGCAGAAACCAAACCGATTACCGGAAGGTGCGGTAATCCACGGCGTCAGGAATGGCACCCCGTCCGCTATTGAAGTTGTCAAAGTTGATGGCAACTTAACAGTTGGCAAGAGAGGAGATTGTGTATTCAACCATGATTGGTCGCACGGATATTTCGCGCCAGAGGTCAGTTGGGAGAATTGCAACGGCCGCAGTGGTCGCCACATTTTCCACGGGAAATCAGGAAATATCTGGCCACTGCAGGTGGGAAAATCCGAAACATACCGTGCAACCGGGAAGACCAGAAACACATGGCCCGCCGCTCGTACCTGCGAGGTTGAAGATCAAGTGCGGATCAAAACGCATATCGGAACACACGATACGTTCAAAGTGGTATGCCGCACAAAGTGGGCAACGCGAACTTCCTATGTGTCGCCCAAAATCGGACGCACAGTGAAATCCACCAAGCGCAAGGCCCATCCGGAATCCAGAACAGAAAGAGTGGACTGGGAGCTTACTCGGGTTGAATTGCCTTAAGCCGAACATCCGTCGGACGGTTGTTGCGGCTGCGCTTTTCTTGACCATTTCAGGAATGGGCGCTGCTCACGAAGAGCGGCGACATCTCGTAATCTTCGCCGACTTTGCGTGCACCGATAATGCGGCGGGTGATCCTGACGACTGTCTGGCTGTCAGGGCGCTGCGCAACATGAACGGTATCGACATCCTTGCGGTCGTTGCATCCGGAGGTAATGCCTCTCCAGAGCTATCTCTGGAACTAGGTAAATCGAAGTTTCCAGACCTTCGCGTCTTTCCTGGTTCGCGGCCTCGCAGCAGGTACATGCTGCGGACCCACAGCAAACTTGCGGAACTCATCAGATCGCACACGTTCGGCGTCACGCTTGTCGTGCTCTCGCCCGCCACTGATCTGGCCAATCTCGTCGCACAGCATCCGCGCGCGTTGAAACACGTGGAAGAAGTTGTGTTCGTCGCCGGGCGGTCTCCCGGTGATATTTTTCAAATGAAGTCAACAGGCCGGACCATAAGGGACATGAACTATGAGAAGGACCGGAAGGCCTTCTTTCATCTTCTTCCGCTGCTCCATAAAAAACGGATTCGAACGACATTTGTTGGGTTCCGAGCGGCCATGAACACGACGGTTCCTGAGGTGTTTTTCCCCCTTAATTTTGTTCGTAAAGCCCAACGTGCTTGGGCACGGAAAACACGTTTCTGGTTTGGTCAATCGCTGCCACCATTTGATTTGGTTGCAGCAATGTCGGTCACCACATACCGAAGTAAATTGCGCTGCAGATACGTGAGTATCCGCGCCGGGCGGCAGCTTGAACTTCGGACAGCGCGCCATTCAGTCTTTCGATTCTGCGAATGAGCTTGACGGAGACTATTTCGCGGCGATGAAACGAAGGTCGCATTGGCCCAACGAGATGCAGCATTATGAACACCGTGAAACGGTAGCTGATGGCCGGGCATGGCTGAATGGCCGTCCACGGTTCGCAACTTTGCAAATTCCGCTCACTGCGCATTGCCGCCGGTCGATCTCTGCCGCGGTGCAACTGCGGCGAAAGTCGCGAGGATCGGCTTGCCGGAGTTCAACAGAGGGCGGCTGGTCAGCCTTCGACCACGATCTCGGATGCCGGGACGCCGAGCCGGTAACCCCGGTTGCGCACCGTCTCGATCAGGTCCTTGCTCTCGGCATCGGTGAGTCCGGCTGCCCTGAACGCGTCGCGCAACTCGCGGATCAGATCCTTGGCCTCGCGCGCCGTCGTGCCTTCGACATGGGAACCGGAGGCGACCTGATCGCGAGACAGGGCCTTGTCCAGCAGGCGCTCGAACACCGGAAAAATCTGACGCGACAGAATGACGGAGCGTCCGTTCCACTGAACCTCGGCCGTCTGCTTCCGCACTCGGAGCATGGGTGCCAGCGGAACGGGGTCCAGTGAAGCGGCGTCGATCACAACGCCGAGGCTATTCGAAGCCGGGGTCAGCACCGCGAGGGTCTCGACCAGATGGAAGCCAGCATCGTGATGTCGCTGGGCAGCCTCCGGTGGCAACTTTGGCGCAAGGATCGTGAAGTCCGCGCCCTGCTCGGCCTGACGTAACGTTGCGATGATGCCGTCGCAGGTGAGGGCTGCAGGCTCCAGCGCCAGAAACACCGTCCGTCCCGATGGCGTTTCGCCGAGCCGCCAGACCTTCCCCGTCGCCGCTTTTGGCTTTGCACCAAACCCCGCCGCCGCGCTGATCACGGACGCCAGTGCATCGGCGCCGATGCAGAACACGCACAAATCGTCATTGGTGAGTACGATGTCCTGTCGGTGATCGAGCGGACACTCGGCCCGGAATGCATCACCGGCTTTGCGGATAGGCCGACAGGGCAAACCGCATTCGCAGGCATCACAAACGTCCCAATCCGAGAGCGGCGCCTGTTCGATGAGGACACGTTTCGCGAGCAGCCGGTCAAAGACCGGACCGAAGAACGGGGTGGCGAGATCGGCGGGCAGGATCGCGTCGTCGCCGGCCTCACTCAGCCGCGTCAACAACCTCAAAATCGTCTCGGTCATTCATCAGCCCGTTCCGTTCGATCAAAGTCATCACCCGCGCCTCGTGCTGGGTCCGGCGGAACTGCACCACGCCCGGAGGCCTGATCTTGACCGTCACCTGCGGCTGACGCTTGCCCTCGCCCTTGAACAGGATCCGGAACACGAGCTCGCCCAACCGCCATGCACCGCTGAACGACGCCGGCGTGCTGCCGAAATGCCGGAGCGCGTCACCGCCGAGATCCCGCGAGCGCAGCGTGCGCACCACGCGTGGATATCCGTTCTTGCCGGGCGCCATCAGATCGGCCGCCGCCTCGATGATCAGCACTTTCTCGATCAGCGGATCATAGGCAGCGTCGAAAGCGAAACCCGGACCGACCTGTTCGACCGGCCGCAGGGTATAGAGATCCTGCGCGTCGTCGCCGCCGAAGAAGCCGGGCCGTTCCAGAATGATCGATGCGAAAAGTTCCGCGATCTCGGCCTGATGCGCCTTCCGGATCCGGGCCAGCCGCAGCATGCCGGTGTTCTCGGAATAACGAAGCACCGCATGGGAAATCTGCCGTACGCTGATGACCCGCTCCTGCTGGCCCTCGACGACCGGCATTGTCGAGACCATGGAGCCGTGACTGACCACGAAGTTGATCTCGTCACCGTCTTCGTAGTCCCCCACCCGGCAGTAATCGCCCAGAAACGCGTCACGGTACAGCGCGGCGACGGCCGCCCGGAACGCCTCGACCTTTTCCGCCTTCAGATCGATCGCGACGCCGCGTTCCCGCCCGGCATACTCATGCAGGCGATCGGCGGTGAGCATCGCCATGTGGTCGGCGGCCGCGTCGAAAAGGTCGGGATGCTCAAGAAACACCCGGACGGCGATATGCTTTGGCTCGTGCCCCTTGTTGGGCGCGTCCTCGTCGCCGGTCTTCATGTCCGGGAACAAATCGATGCCCTGACGCTTCGCTTGCGTCTGGATGATTTCAAGGCCACGTGCGTCACCCAGCTCCGCGATGCGGTGCAGATCGCCGCGCAGTCCTTCGGGATAGCTTTCCTCTGCACCGGTCAACAGCGTCTGCAGATCCTCGCGCGCGGCACCTTCCTCCTGGTCCAGCAGGTCGACGGAAAAGCTTTTGTACTTGCCTTCGTGTCGCGCCAGTAACGGCTTCATCAGAGCGAGATCGATGGTCTTGATGAACCGGGGGTTCACGAACTTCTTCAAATTGCCAGCCATGACGAATCCCCTTTCTTTCTTGGCCGGTGTTCTTGCTATGTTCTGGCGCGCGATTCTTCAACCTTTGCGGGATCGGCCGGGACAGTTTTCGATGCGGGTGAGTAGAGGTCATAGGAGACCACTGACCCAAGGCCCATGTCATGAAACGCCCCAACGCGCTCCCACCCGACCGAATGACACCCGTCGAACGTCGGACCGAACTGTGCGGCCTGCTGGCGCTCGGCCTGATGCGACTGCGCCATCGAGACAAGGCGCAACCATCTGCGGATACGGGAGAAAGTTGCCTACACTCTCCGCCCGACGAATGCCTTCATGCAACTCCATTCAACGGAGAACACCATGAAGACGCCTGACCCCATCCCCGCGCGCCTCGCCGCGCTCAAGACTACCTCGACACCGGACTTGAAGCAGCAATGGCGCGACCTGTTCGACACCGAGCCGCCGCCGTTCAACCGGCGCTATCTCGAAAGCCGGCTGGCGTATCGCATCCAGGAACTGGCCTATGGCGGGCTGAAACCCGAGACCGTCCGGCGGCTGGAGCGGCTCGGCGAGGAACTCGACGGCGGCGACCGCAAGAAAAGCCGCGTCCGGGCGGACACCATGCCCATCGCCGGCACGCGGCTGATCCGCGAGTGGCAGGGCGTCGAGCACGTCGTCACTGTCACCGCGGACGGCTTCGAATGGCAGGGGCGGCCCTACAGGTCGCTGTCCGCCATCGCCCGTGCGATCACCGGCACGCGGTGGAACGGCTGGGTGTTCTTCGGCTTGAAAAACCGGAGGGCCCGGTCATGACGAAGCCCATCGTGCGCAAGCAGCGCTGCGCGATCTACACGCGGAAATCCTCCGAGGAAGGGCTCGAGCAGGCGTTCAACTCGCTCCATGCCCAGCGCGAGGCCTGCGAGGCGTACATCGCTAGCCAGCGGTCAGAGGGCTGGGTGCTGGTCCGGGACCAGTATGACGACGGTGGCCTCTCGGGTGGCACGCTGGAACGTGCCGGATTGAAGCGGCTGCTAGAAGATATCGAGGACGGGCTAGTCGATGTGGTGGTGGTCTACAAGATCGATCGCCTCAGCCGCTCGCTCGCCGACTTCGCAAAACTGGTCGAGGTATTCGACCGGAACGGCGTGACCTTCGTCTCGGTCACGCAGTCGTTCAACACCACCACGTCCATGGGCCGGCTGACGCTGAACATCCTGCTCTCGTTCGCGCAGTTCGAGCGCGAGGTGACCGCCGAGCGGATCCGCGACAAGGTCGCCGCCAGCCGCAAGAAGGGCATGTGGATGGGTGGCGTCCCGCCCTACGGTTACCGCGTCGAGAACCGGAAGCTCGTCGTCGACGAGGAGTACGCCGGGCACGTCCGCTGGATCTTCGCCCGCTTCCTCGAGATCGGGTCCTGCACGGAATTGGCGCGGGAGGTCGGCGCACGCGGCATCCGGACGCCGCGCGGCAACCGGATCGACAAGAAATACCTGTATCGCCTGCTGAACAACCGCGCCTACATCGGTGAAGCGGTCCACAAGGGCGACAGCTATCCCGGTGAGCACGACGGCATCATCGACCGCGCGGTCTGGGACAAGGTCCACACCATTTTAACCGAAAGCCCCCGCAAGCGCGGCGCGCGCACCCGTGCCGACACGCCCGCCCTGCTGAAAGGGCTGCTCTATGGCCCCGACGGAGCCGCTTTCTCGCCGACCCACACGCGCAAGGGCGGCAAGCTCTACCGATACTATGTCAGCCAGACCGTGCTGAAGCACGGCGCAGGATCATGCCCGGTCGGCCGCGTCCCTGCTGGGGAGATCGAGGCCGCAGTCATCGGTCAGTTGCGCGCCGTATTCCGGCAGCCCGAGA
>Ga0306867_1000189_pt1 | contig 39244 bp, 38 predicted proteins | sample AntRauTorckE6831_FD_190432 | JGI IMG/M metagenome (GOLD analysis project Ga0306867, IMG submission 190432) | Saline lake microbial communities from Rauer Islands, Antarctica - Metagenome Torckler E6 #831 (v2) (version 2) | ecosystem: Environmental > Aquatic > Non-marine Saline and Alkaline >...
CATCTTTACGTCAGAATACATTGCATTTTTAATGCTTGGTGGAAGTATTACGGTATCGATGATATGAATCACTCCATTAGAGGCCATAATATCAGCAGTTGAAACAGTAGCATTATCCACCATTACAACTCCCTCTTTCAGGCTAATAGTAGCTGTAGTGCCTTCGACCGTAGCAGCCATCATTCCATCTTCCAGATCTCCAGCCATTACCTCGCTTGGTACCACATGATAAGTGAGTACGGCTATAAGTTTAGCTTTGTTTTCTGGCATCAGCAGCATTTCGAGTACTCCTTCGGGAAGGGCTTCAAATGCTTTATTTGTTGGAGCAAAAACCGTAAATGGTCCTTCACTCTCTAGAGTCTCTACCAATCCAGCTGCTTTTACAGCAGTCACCAAAGTTGATAAATCATCTGTTTGCATGGCAAGTTCTACAATATTACTGTCCTGCGCTTTTACGTTGTTAAACAGAAGAACTGCCATCACTAACGCAATCGCACCTGTAACTTTTATTAGTTTTTTCATGAATAGTTATTTTTGGTTATTTAACCGTCATACTATGATAGTATGAGCTCCCTCTTGTATCTACTAACTGCTATTATAGTTCCTGTTTCTATAATGTTCTAACAATCATAAATCTCTTACTCATCCTAACTTCTATTATCGTAGCTCAGTGGTCTATTCTCTTAAGATCACTGGGTTGAACCGGAAGGCACACCAGTCATGCAGATACCGGTAGTTTCGAATATTCTAAGAAACCAATCGTGAACTTCGCTCCTCTTTAATCGGGATTGAGATTAAAGCCAAGGATAATTTCAAACCTTAAATGAAGGATATAGAAGCGACGAGGTTAATTCTGAGTACGTGAACAATCGGTGCCATTTGTTTATATTTTCTACAAAGAAGAAACGCTTAACTAAATCCTTTCCCTATGAAAACCATGACCTGCAAACAACTGGGTGGAGCCTGTGACCAAGAGTTCAAGGCTGAAACTTTTGAAGAAATCGCCGAGCAAAGCAAAAAGCATGGAGCCGAAATGTTCCAAAAGAAAGATGAGGCTCACTTAAAAGCTATGCAGGAGATGTCAGAAATGATGAACGATCCCGAAGCCATGCAAAAGTGGATGGAAAAGAAACGGAATGAATTTGAAGCTCTCCCTCATCAGTAAATAGTTTCCATAAAAAAAGCCGAAGTCATAATGACCTCGGCTTTCTACAGTCTTGCTAGTTAGTTTACCAGTCGCTGCTTTCTACTTCCATATTACTTTAGTTGGAAGCGAGAGCTTTTTGAATGCTTGGTGGCAGTATCACGGCATCAATGACATGTACAACGCCATTTGAGGCTTCAATGTCCGCCATGGCTACATTGGCACCATCAACTTTAACTTTACCATAGTTAATTGCAATTTTAGCCTTGCTGCCTTCTACCGTTTTAGGCATCATCCCATCTTTCAGATCGCCGGACATTACTTTTCCTGACACTACATGGTAGGTCAATACAGCGGTAAGCTTATCCTTATTCTCCGGTTTTAAAAGCATTTCAAGAACACCTTCGGGAAGGGCCTCAAATGCGGCATTAGTAGGAGCAAAAACCGTAAACGGCCCATCGCTCTGTAGCGTCTCTACTAACCCTGCTGCTTTTACGGCAGTCACAAGGGTTGAAAGATCGTCGGTTGCGACAGCGAGTTCTACGATATCGCTATCTTGCGCTTGTACATTCGTCGAAAGAAGCATTGCGAAAATAAGTGCAAATGCTCCTGTTATGTTTTTAAGTGTTCTCATGATGTTTTATTTATTTATGATTGAATAGTCTGACATCATAAGCCATCAGTTGTCACTTTCATTCCAAATTGAAAATTAAACTTCTCTCTTTTTACAACCTTTTAATCATCATCGCTACGCTTTTCTCTCCACCTGAAGTCTCTTGCACTGCTACCTTTTTAAAACCCAAGCCTTTGTGAAATTCCATGGAGTCTGGGTTTGGCGGTTTTATGTTTACTTCACAGGTTATCATCTTTTTGTCCGAATGCTTTATAAGATGATCATACAGCGCTGTTCCAAGCTTCTTTCCCCTATACTTCTCTGCAATTACAATGCGGTCCACGTAATCAAAATCTGAGTAATTCGTACAAAAGAACCCGTAATTAAGGCTTTTATAGTCCAGTCCTTTTTGAAGGACGATCATGAACCCGGCAAGCTCACCTTCCTCTTCAATTACTAAAAATGGTTGAGCCTGTTCGAGAAAGCTCTCCATATCTGAATGAGTAACACTGCTCACATGCGGAACGGAAGCTTCATTCATTTCCAATATTTCAGGTAAATCCTTTAGTTTGGCCGGTCTGATTTTCATAGTAAAAAATTGGTTTTTGATCGCTGAAATTTGGAGGTTCCGTAACCTTAATTTAAAAAAATATTTCTAGCACATTATGGATTGTAAAGAATCTGATTTCCAACTCGACCATTCTTTTACCTACCTGAACTGCGCATATATGTCGCCCATGCTCAAAGAAGTTGAACAAGCAGGAATTATCGGAGTTCAGCGAAAGCGAAATCCATTTAAAATTTCACCCGAAGAATTTTTCGGGGAGACCGATCAGCTTCGGGAGGAATACGCAAAACTTATTAATGCCAAGGACTCTAAACGTATTGTAGTGATTCCTTCTGTTTCTTACGGAATGGCAAATGTGGCCAATAATGTCCCCATAAGTAAAGGCGATAATATTATTGTGGTTGGAGAGCAGTTTCCGAGTAATGTATATCCCTGGCGATCTGTTGTAAAGGAGAAAGGCGGAGAGATCATCACCATCACCCCACCAAAAGCACCTGAAGATCGGGGCAAGATTTGGAATGAGAATATCCTGAATGCCATCAACGAGCAGACCAAACTCGTTGCCGTTGGAAATATTCATTGGGCTGATGGAACCTTATTTGATTTAAAAGCTATTCGGAAACGCACCAATGAAGTAGGTGCTTGGCTTGCCATAGATGGAACGCAATCCGTGGGTGCATTGCCTTTTGACATCAAAGAAATACAGCCTGATGCCTTGATCTGCGCCGGGTATAAATGGCTGATGGGTCCTTATTCAATCGGACTAGCTTATTATGGACCAGCTTTAGATGAAGGAAATCCGGTAGAAGAAAACTGGATCAACCGCTACGAAAGTGAAAATTTCGCCAATCTCGTAAACTATAATGATGAGTACCAGCCCGGTGCTTTGCGGTATGAAGTTGGCGAACACAGTAATTTCATTTTAGTACCCATGATGCTGAAAGCTGTTCAGCTGCTTAATGAATGGGGCATTGAGAATATCCAGGAATACTGTAGAAACCTGATTGCAGATTCTGTTAAAAGACTCCAAGAAGCCGGCTTCCATATTGAAGACGAAAATTACCGTGCATCCCATTTATTTGGAATTCGGTTGGGCAAAAAGCATGATATGGATCAAATCAAAAAGACCTTTGATGAGCATAATATCTTAGTCTCTTTTCGGGGAGATTCTATTCGGGTTTCTCCCAATGTATATAACTCTCCCAAGGATATAGCCAACTTAACAGACGCTTTGCTCAATGACTTCTGATCAACAAACAAATACCTTACTCATTCACTGTGAAGATGCTAAAGGCTTGGTATATAAAATTACGGATGTAATTTACCGAAACGGCCTGAACATTGTGTTGAACCGTGAGTTTGTAGAGCATGAAAGTAAACACTTTTTTATGCGAACGGTGATTGAAGGCAATCTTGACAATTCTACTCTTATTGATGAATTGACTTCTGTTTTACCAAAGAATTCCAGCATCAGATTAAGCAGCAGGAAACCGAAAGACATCGTTTTGATGGCCACCAGAGAGTATCATGTTTTGGGGGATTTACTTGTTAGAAATGAATTCCATGAACTCAATGCACGTGTGAGAGCAGTTATTAGCAATCACATGGATTTGAAACCTTTTGTTGAGCGCTTTGACATTCCTTTTCATGTGATCCGAAGCAAAAACAAGAACCGCAAAGTTCATGAAAAAGAAGTCCTGGCCTTACTGGCTAATTATCAACCGGATTACATTTTCTTAGCCAAGTATATGCGCATTCTTACCCCTGAATTTGTAGAGGTTTATAGGAACAAGCTCATCAATATTCACCATTCGTTCTTACCCGCTTTTGTGGGAGCCAAACCATATCATCAGGCCTACCAACGGGGAGTAAAAATCATTGGCGCAACTGCACATTATGTAACGAACGATCTGGATGAAGGGCCTATCATATACCAAAGCACCACACGTGTAGATCATCGTTTCGATGCTGACCGTATGGTTCAAGCCGGACGAGAAATCGAAAGCAAGGTGATGGCCGAAGCTGCGCAATTAGTCCTGGATGACAAGGTATTTATTTATGGGAATAAAACCGTGATTTTGGATTAAGGTAAGCTACCCAGCTTATAAAGATGATTAACTTGTCGTCCCGAGTGTTTCAGAAATATTGGTGGTATGGATGGTGAACACGAGGGATCTCAAAATTTCATCTTATACCCTTATTAGATCTTGAGATCCTTCGCGTTTTAGAATTCAGAGATGATAAAAGCACTACGTGCTCAGGATTGTAGATGTCATGTAATTCGTTGACCGTTTTTAGTTTTTTAGCTTTAGGGCCTCGTCTGTTTGTCATCTCGAACGTAATGAGTGAATGAATATGAACGAATGAAGCTGAGAGATCTACAGAAGGCGGAAAAGTCCGTGTTGCTGTATTCAATTTCCGTAGATTTCTCCGCTCCATTCCTTCGCCCTGCTGGGGCTCATCCATTCTGGTCGAAATGACAAAGTTATGGGTGGGATTTAGCTTTTGGTCTTGGCTTCCTCAACTTTTTTTCATCGAATTATCTAACATCTACAATGATGACAAACTGTTTAGTCCATGTCTTCCAAAACAAAAAAGGCCAGCTCAAATGAGCTAGCCTTTAATATCTTAATGAAATGAAGGAAAACGTTTAGTTTCCGTTCACCATTGCTTTCATGTAATCTCTTCTCATCTCAGCAATCGCTGAAATTGAGATTCCTACCGGACAAACGGCTTCACACTCTGCGTAGTTAGAGCAGTCGCCAAAGCCCTCTTCCTGCATCTGGTCAACCATATTCACCACACGATCTTGTCGCTCAACTTCACCCTGTGGGAGTTTGTTGAGGTGAGCAATCTTAGCACCGGTAAACAGGGATGCTGAAGCATTCGGACAAGCCGCAACACAAGCTCCACAACCAATACAGGTGGCGTAATCAAAAGCTGCATCAGATTTTTCTTTTTCTACAGGAATGGCGTTCGCTTCAATGGCAGAACCGGTTTTCACTGAAACATATCCACCGGCCTCAATAATACGATCAAAAGCACTTCGGTCTACAACCAAATCTTTAATAACCGGGAAGGCCGTTGCTCTTGGCGGCTCGATAGTAACGTGATCGCCATCTTTATAATTTCTCATATGTAATTGGCAGACAGCTACTTTTTCTTTGGGTCCGTGAGCTTGTCCGTTGATCACAAGATTACAAGAACCGCAAATCCCTTCGCGACAATCATAGTCAAATTCAACGGGTTCCTTGTCTTCCAGCATCAGCTCTTCGTTGAGCACATCCAGCATTTCAAGGAACGACATATGCTCGTTTACGTTATCGAGCGAATATTCTTCGAAATAGCCCTGTGCTTGTGGCCCGTCTTGTTTCCAATATTTTAAATGAATAGTCATTTCTTTACTCATAATAAGATAGTTTTTGCCACGAAAGCTCTAAAACACGAAGTGTATGATTAGATAGTAACCATATTCGACTCATGTTATCATTCTTCCGATTATACATTAATTTTGTGTTTTCGTGTTTTAGTGGCCTTCTATTTATAACTGCGTTGTTTTAGCTCAACGAATTCAAATTCAAGATTTTCTTTGTGAAGGGTTTCGTCCAGCTTGCCATTTACACTGTTGTATTTCCAGGCAGCTACGTATGAATAATCTTCATCATTACGTAGAGCTTCGCCTTCCTCGGTTTGATATTCTTCCCTGAGGTGACAACCAGCGGATTCTTCTCGATCTAGTGCATCCTCAGCCATCAACTCTGCCAATTCAAAGAAATCAGCAACACGTCCGGCAAACTCCAGATATTTATTATAATTATTTTTATCACCCGGTACTTTTACATTCTGCCAGAACTCTTCGCGAAGTTCGCGGATTTCCTTGATAGCAGATTTAAGTCCTTCTGCATCTCGTGCAATACCGATCTTATCCCATACAATCTTACCAAGTGTTCTATGGAAATCAACGATCGTACGATTACCGTCAATACTCAACAATTTATCGATCTGAGCCTGTGCTTCATTTTCAGCTTCTTTAAAGGCCTCGTGATCAGTACCATAACGTTTACCGGGTTCTTGTTTGGCAAGATAATCTCCAATGGTGTACGGTAGTACGAAATAGCCATCAGATAATCCCTGCATCAATGCACTTGCACCGAGTCGGTTCGCACCGTGATCAGAGAAATTGGCCTCGCCGGCGGCATAAAGTCCGGGAATGGTTGTTTCAAGATTGTAATCAACCCAAAGTCCACCCATCGTATAGTGAACAGCAGGATAAATTCTCATCGGACGTTCATATGGATTCTCTCCCGTGATGTTTTCATACATATCAAAGAGGTTTCCATACTTAGCTGCGATCGCATCTTTTCCATCGCGCTTAATAGCATCACGGAAATCGAGGTAAACCGCCAATCCGGTTTCTCCTACGCCGAGTCCGTCATCACACACCATTTTGGCATTCCGGGAAGCCACGTCACGCGGCACCAGATTTCCAAATGCAGGATAGCGTTCTTCGAGATAATAATATCTTTCGTCTTCAGGGATTTCGTTTGGATGACGATCATCCCCTCCTTCCTTACGCGGAACCCAGACTCGGCCATCATTTCTCAGACTTTCCGACATCAGCGTCAATTTAGACTGATAGTCACCTGAAACCGGAATACATGTGGGGTGAACCTGAACGTAACATGGATTTGCAAAAGCAGCGCCTCGTTTGTGCGCTCTCCATGCTGCGGTTACATTTGAATTTTTAGCATTGGTAGAAAGATAAAAGACATTTCCATATCCCCCCGTAGCCAGAACTACAGCATCGGCTTCATATCGGCATAATTCGCCGGAAACCAGATCACGTGTTATAATTCCTCGTGCCTGTCCATCGATCACCACAACATCCAGCATCTCATGACGAGGATGATATTTAATATTTCCATTGTGAACCTGACGCATCATAGCCTGATAAGCACCCAGCAAGAGTTGCTGACCCGTTTGTCCACGAGCATAAAATGTTCTGGATACCTGAGCTCCACCAAAAGAACGGTTTGCAAGATTTCCACCATATTCTCGAGCAAAAGGAACTCCCTGTGCTACCGCCTGATCAATAATTTCATTTGAAACCTGAGCCAGGCGATATACATTAGATTCTCTGGAGCGGTAATCCCCCCCTTTAATGGTATCATAAAAAAGGCGCCAAATGCTATCACCATCATTGGGATAATTTTTCGCAGCATTAATCCCACCCTGTGCAGCAATACTGTGGGCACGACGAGCGGAGTCCTGTATACAGAAGCTGCGCACATTGTAGCCGAGCTCAGCAAAACTAGCTGCCGCAGCTCCACCTGCCAAACCGGTTCCAACTACAATAATTTCGTATTTGCGCTTGTTATTGGGCGACACCAGATTGATGTCCTTTAAGTGCTTATCCCACTTTTCTTCTAACGGTCCGCCTGGTACTTTTGAATCTAATTTCATGATAATCTGTAGTCTTAAACTTTAGTCTCTTTAATAAGCGATGAGTGAACCCTGTCCGCCAGTAAGGAAAATATACAGCGGGATAAAAATGAAGCCCAACATCAACACGATTGCAAAGATGTAAGCTCCTGCCTGAACTTTTTTAGAGGTATCATTATGTTTCATTCCTAATGAGGTGAATGCACTCCATGCACCATGTGACAAGTGCAATATGACCATTGCTAAAACCGCGATGTATCCAAATGCTATTAACGGCTTTTGGAACTCAGCAATAATTAAGGCCCGTAAATCTCTGCCTTCAACTCCGCCTGCTGATTCTAGAATAGTGGTGCCTTCATCAGGGCTGAAAAGTCCATATTTAAAGTGCATGATGTGAAATACTAAAAATACCAGGATAATAGTTCCCGTCCAGATCATGCTTTTAGAAGCCAATGTCTGATGGCTCGGCCCGCCTTTAGTTTGATATCTATCATATCCCTCTTTACGGGCTTTCTTACGCTGTCGCCAAATCGATATTCCTAAAATAGCGTGATACAAAAAGAAGAAAACCAACCCGGCTTCAATTACATATAGAAGAGGTCCTAAACTTTCCAAAGTGTAGGTGTAAACGTTGAAAGCTTCCGAACTTCCAAAAATTGTTAAGTTACCAGCCAGGTGACCAATTAGGAAAAACATAAGACCAATACCCGTGATACCGGTCATTATTTTTCGGCCTACCTGAGAATTCAGTGCTTTTTTAAGAGAAGGCATGTACTTGCGACTTAGATAATTTCAAATTGTGTTATCAAAAACAGCTTTCAAACCCCGTTAGTTTCAGTTTATATTGAAAATTAGGATTGTTTCTACTGCGCCGTGAAAATCGCTTTTTCCGCTCTGAATAACAAGGCAGATTCCTTCTAAATAGCTCAGACCTTGCAACCCAGTTTCTCTAATACCAATTAGCGCATTCGTTTGGCTTGATGTGAAGTGGCTGGGAAGTTTCTTTTTTAACAGATATGATTTTAGTCGCTACTCCTGCTACCTTTGTTTTCCTCTAAATGGAATTTCATGTTTACCATAAAAAAATCATACGAAAGCAGTTTTCGTGAGCGAGGATCGAAGTTTCTCAGCTATTTATTTCCGGCTGATTCAGAAGATTCTTTTGCTGCTGAACTGGGCAAGCTCAAATCGAAATACCCGGATGCTACCCACCACTGCTACGGCTGGCGAATAAACCCGGCTCAACCTAAAGAATTCAGTTCGGATGATGGCGAGCCTTCCGGTACGGCCGGACTTCCCATCCTAAACCAGCTCAAATCTTTTGAAGTGGTAAATGCTGGGATTGTAGTCGTTCGTTATTACGGCGGAACCAAGCTCGGTAAATCGGGGCTGATTGAAGCATATGGTTTGGGGGCTCAGGAATGTTTAGAGAAAGCATCTTTAGTTTCTATTAAACCTGTACAGCTTTTTGAAATCAACTATCCTTATCCTGAAGAGAATACCATTCAAAAACTGAAAAATGATTACGAACTTGAAATTTTAGAATCAGAATATCTGGCGGCTATCACACTAAAGGTTGCATGCCCAAAAAAGTCTGCCCGTTATTTTGAAAGAGAGGTGGAAGGATTGGAGCACCTAAGTATCACATTCCAAAAACTTGAAGAGCATTATATAGCCGGCTAAGAATCTTATTTATCAAAGCCCTATTTTCCAAAAAAAAGGATCTTATGAAAATTTATACCAAGAAAGGCGACAGCGGTAATACATCACTATTTGGCGGACAGCGGGTTTCAAAAAGCTCAAAACGGATTGATTCTTATGGAACCGTAGATGAACTGAATTCCATACTTGGAATGGCAACATCATTCGGCCTATCTGAAAAAGGAGCTGAGCTTCTTGAAACCGTGCAGCAGCAACTTTTTGTGCTTGGCGCTGATTTAGCTACCCCTCAAACCAAGAAAGTCCGGATTAATCGTATTGAAGAAAGTGAAGTTGAATACCTTGAAAATGCCATCGACAAGATGGAAGAAACATTGGAGCCACTCAAGAATTTCATCTTACCGGGCGGAGCGCAAGCCGGAGCAACCTTACATTTTGCCCGAACTGTGTGTCGCAGAGCTGAACGCATAACCGTTGAGTGCCGACATGAGGAGGAAATTTCTGAAGTAGCTATTATGTATATCAATCGACTTTCTGATTTCCTGTTTGTACTTGCCCGCTATGAGAACAGTCAGGCCGGCACTGAAGAGAAAACCTGGATTCCGGAAAACTAAGCATGTCTCTAAGTAATAAAGCCAAAGCTTACATTAAAAAGCATCACCAGAAGAAAAGTGCTGCCGAGATTACAGGTGATCTTAATCAGGATGCTGATGAGGTTCAGACTTATATCGATGAAATTAGTGAGCCTTTACCTTTCAAGAAGAAGGCGACTTTTTATGCGATCACCATTTCTATTCCTATTCTGTTTTTTGTGATTTTAGAAGTAGTGCTTCGAAGCGTGAATTACATGGGCAATACCGAGTTATTTATCGATCCTCAGATTCCTACCGATGAATATTACATGCCCAACCCAAATTTTGCGGCTCGCTACTTTTTTTATACTAAAACCATTCCCAATCCTTCAGCAGACGTTTTCCTGCAAACCAAACCTGAAAATTCTTATCGAATCTTTGCTCTTGGAGGTTCCAGTGCTGCCGGTTATCCCTTCGGTTATAACGGTACTTTTTCACGTGTGGTTGACGACGTCCTAAGCGATGCGATGCCCTCGCGGAATGTTGAAGTTGTTAATGTGGCGACCTCCGCCATCAGTACTTACACCCTTGTCGATCAGGTAGATGAAATATTGGAGCATCAGCCCGATGCCATTATGATTTATGCAGGGCACAACGAATTTTACGGAGCTCTTGGCGTCGGCTCGAATGAGAACCTTGGTGGATTTCCAGGATTTGTTCGTTTTTATCTGAAGCTACAGCGGTTTAAGACCTTTATGTTTTTGCGTGAAATGATTGTGAACTCAGGTCAATGGCTGGCCGGATTGGGAAGTAATGAAGCTCCGGTAACAGGCACTTTGATGGAGCGCATCATCAGTGATCAGGCTATTGAGCTGAATGGCCCAAAATATGAATTAGCGATGATTCAGTTTCGCAGCAATATGGAAGCGATCATTAAAAAATTTGAAGCAGAAGGCATTCCGGTTTATATCTCTACCATAGCCAGTAATGTAAAAGACCAGACGCCTTTTGTGTCTATTCAGGATGATGAGCTCCCGGCTGCCAATGAAATTTATAGTCAGGCACAGCAAGCCTATACTTCCGGCGACACTGCTTCCGCTAAAGAACAGTTCGAATATGCCAAAGACCTGGATGGTTTGAAATTTCGAGCACCTGCGGGCATCAATGAAATTATAGAATCCTTGCCCAAAGATTTTCCCAACGTTCAGCTTGTAGAAACACATCAAGCCTATGAAAGTGCTTCACCGGATGGAATCATCGGCAACAACCTGATGCTTGAACATCTTCACCCCAACCATTCCGGTTACTTTTTAATGGGGAAAGTTTTTGCTGAATCATTGCTTTCGGATTTAGAAGATGAAGCGGTTATCAACCCAGCCGAAATCGATTACGATGATTATTTTGATGAGATGTATTTGAGTGATTTTGACTATCGTATTGTCCATCATCGGTTAAGAACCTTAAAGCAGGGCTTTCCTTTTATAATTGAAAATCAGCCCAGACCTTACCAATTTGATTATGATCCGGAAGGTATTGTAGATAGCCTTGCTTTTGGAGTCGTTCATAAAAAAGAACGTTGGGATGCCTCCAAAGTAAAACTGGCTACATATTACGAGCAAACTGAGCAATTGGAGAAGTCATTACTTGAATATTATGGCTTGATCCGAAATCAGCCTTGGAATGATTCGCCTTACGTATTTGCGTCGCGGCTTTTTCTAGATAGAAATCGCTTTGATGATGCTGAACCTTTGTTAAGAAAGGCCTATGAGCTGGCACCAAGAGAAGCCTTCACTACTAAAATGTTAGGCGCGATAGAATTGCAAAATGGGAATGTGGAATCTGCGATTAAGCTTCTTGAAGAATCACGACAATTAAATCCTGATGACACTCAAATGTTATATAACTTATCCGGTGCCTACGGAACAAATAAAGAATTTGAAAAGGCGCTGGAAATAGCAAATCAGGTTGCGGACCAAAATCCTAGTTATCCGGGTATACGGCAGTGGATACAGCAACTCAATGGAATTATAAATTCAAAAAGAAATTAGATAAATGGCTTTAATGATCTCAGTCTCGGGTATCCGGGGCATCTTCGGAACCGACCTCACCCCACAAAATTTAACCCGTTTTACAGCCGCTTATGGAACCTGGCTTAAGGGAGGAACGGTTGTTTTAGGCCGCGATTCGCGGGTAACCGGTAAAATATGCGAGGATATTATTGCAGCAACTTTGGCTAGTGTGGGCTGTGATGTGATTAAAGTTGGCATCGTCCCTACTCCTACGGTTGCTATGGGAGTTTTAAAACATAAAGCAGCCGGTGGAATTATAATCTCTGCCAGTCACAATCCTGCACAGTGGAATGCCCTGAAGCTCCTGAATAACAAAAGTGAGTTTTTGGATGCGGATCAGGGAAATGAGGTCATTCGAATTTCTGAAAGCGAAGCATTCGAATATCAGCCTTATGACAAAATCGGAGTCATTCGCGAAGACGATCAGCTGCTTGATCATCATATCGACAAAATTTTAGAACTCCCTTACATCAATGCAGATGAGATAGCGGCTAAGAATTTTTCGGTTGCTGTAGATGCCGTTAATGGCGCCGGTTCAGAAGCGATACCCCACTTATTGGAAAGGCTTGGAGTTAAAACGGTTCATAAAATACATTGCACGCCCAACGGACTATTTCCCCATAACCCTGAGCCACTTCCGGAACATCTCACCGAAATTTGTGATCTGGTGAAAGAGAGTAAAGTAGACCTTGGTGTAGTTACCGACCCCGATGCCGACCGTCTCGCTTTAGTGGATGATACCGGCAAGTTATTTGGTGAAGAATACACTCAGGCCGCAGCATTTGATTTCATTCTTTCTAAACATCCCGGAGCTTGTGCAACGAACCTTTCCTCCTCGCGAGTTTCAGATGATGTAGCCCGGGAATATGACCAAACTTGTTATCGTTCTGCTGTTGGTGAAATCAATGTGGTGAAAGTAATGCAGGAACAAAATGCGGTAATTGGTGGAGAAGGTAATGGCGGAGTGATTTGTCCTGACCTCCACTACGGCCGAGATGCTTTAGCCGGCATTGCCATTATTCTGCAACTTTTAGCGGAAAAAGGAATGAGTTCCTCAGAATACCGCGCTACCCTTCCTGATTATTACATGAGTAAGAATAAAATTCAGCTGGATGACTTGGGCAAAGATGCCGATGAAGTTCTTGAGATGGTGAAAGAGCATTTCTCGAGCCTTAAACCAAATACTATTGATGGGGTAAAAATTGATTTTTCTGAAGGCTGGGTTCACCTGCGAAAATCAAATACGGAACCGATTATTCGGATCTATTCAGAAGGTAAATCGCCCGAAGCAGCTAAGGCTTTTGCCGGGAAGATTTTTGATTTGTTGAAGTAAGATAATTCCCCGACAATTCAGTTTATACCATTCAGTATTAACTGATAGACATGTACCTCGGGATCTCGGTCTTCGTAGTAGTTACGAACAAACAGCCGAAGGTTTTCATCAATATGGAGAAAACCCTGACGAAGGCCTTCTTTTTCTGGAAAGGAATCTGAAATGGAAGTCACATATTTGAACTCTCCTTTTTCCGAAAATATTTCCAAGTACTTTGACAAGAATAAGCCCTCAGGTTCATTTTCGCTGTAGATATGAAATAAATACTTACCACTTCCCTCAAGTAAATGTGAATAGTATAAAGTCTGATATCTATAGCTTTTCCCTCTACCTGACCTACTTGCTAATCCTGATATTCCTTTCTCTGTTAGTTCTTCAAGCGATTCATTTTCAAAAATGAGATAATATGGCTCTTGAACTTGAGGACTTTGTGTATCAAGCACTTCATTATTAGTCAAATTAACGATTGAGATTTTACCTTTATACGTTCTATGGCTAACAGCCACTTTTTGATCTCCCAGAGAGGTTAATGAATGGCCGAGGCCACCCCCAATATATTCTTCAAATGGCTTACTTTTATCAAACAAATGTTTATAGATTTCATAGTGTGAAGACTGCTTCTCTCCTTCACCAAATTCATAGACTCTAATTGCTTTGAGAGTATCAGGAGCTTCACTGAGTCTAGCAAGTTCAACATATATCCCAGCAAATCTTTCCCCTTCTAAAGGAACGAGCGTCATCATGTTGATCTCATTCATATCTTCAAAAAAATGCTCTTCGACGTCTCCATCATCTGTATTGAATCTTGCAAGTTTGAAGGACATACGGTCAAGAACCAATAACCTGCCTTTAGAATCTGTTGCAATCGCTGAAAGCCTGTTAAATTCTCCCGGACCTCTTCCCCCGCGTCCAAAGCTTTTCAAATAATCTCCCTCTTTAGAATACATGTCCACGGTCTTTTTCCTATAATCAGAAACAAAAATGTTTCCTTCCAGATCTGATGTCACGGATCTGGGACTGAGAGGATAGCCCGGATCTCCGAATTCAAGTCCTTCACCAATTTTAAATAGATATTCAATTTCAACATTTGGCTCCTGTGCATAGCCAATTAGTGGAAAGCTGAATACAACTAGAAAAAGAAAGAGATTGATTTTAAAATTCATTGTAACCACCTGTAATTCAATAACTTTTCGATAGTCCATTAATAAAACGAACTTTTAAAAAATATCCCAATTTGAACTCAGGTTTGGTTTATTGAGGTAAGGTTAATGATTTTCTAAACCTCTATATGGAACGGAAATAAAGCTTCATAGCTTTTGATACACAAATCAAGAAGTACAAAAAGTCTAATACAAGACAGAGCAATGCTGAACTGGAAAGATCTCAAAGAATTCGCAAAAAACGGTAATCCTGAACCACCACGAACTGTTTCAAAATCTAAAGATGAGTGGAAAGAGCAGCTGACTGAAGAGCAGTTTGCCATTACCCGCCTGAAAGGCACCGAACGCCCGGGCTCCAGTGATATGTGCTACCGTTTTGAACCCGGATTATACGCCTGTGTTTGCTGTGGCACCGAGCTTTTTGATGGAAATGAGAAGTTTGAGAGCAGCTCAGGATGGCCTTCATTCACACAGCCGGTCAAAGAAAATGCCGTGAAGTATGAGATGGATAACACCCACGGTATGGTTCGTATTGAAGCTCTGTGTAACGTTTGTGATGCTCACTTGGGGCATGTTTTCCCTGACGGACCAGAACCCAGCGGACTGAGATATTGCATGAATGCGGTTAGTTTAGAGAAAATAAAGGAAAGCGATGATTAGTAATACCTTAGCCCAGCTTTTTCGAAGAGATCTTGAGAAATTACGGGAAGAGGTAAGTCTATATGCTACAGAGGGAAAGCTCTGGATTATCGAAAATGAAATTAGCAACAGCGCCGGGAATTTGAGTTATCACATCACAGGAAATTTGCAATATTTTGTGGGGACTATGCTGGGTGACACCGATTATGAGCGCGACCGTGAATTTGAGTTCAAAGGCAAAGTCAGCCGTGATGTGTTGCTTTCAGAAATAGATATCGCGGAAAAAATTGTGGCAAAAACCCTCACTCAGCTTACCCCTGAAGATTTAGAAAAACCTTATCCGCTTAAAGTTTTCGGGGATGAGATGACGACCGAATATTTCCTAACTCACCTTTATGGACACCTTAATTATCATTTAGGGCAAATAAACTATCATCGCCGATTACTTGGTTAATGAAGCTCACAAGACACGCAATCTTAACGATTGGAGCAGGATTTGTGAGATAAGGTTGGAAGCTATAATGCCTCTATGCTACCAAGGATTTTCCAAATCTTCCTTGGTATAGGTATGCTCCCTGAAATTAAACATGCTTCCCTTTTTATCTTTGAGGAGCAAAGGGTCGTTTCCAAATAGCCGAAACAGCAACGCTATGGGAGTAACAACCAGATAGTAAATGAGCGATAATAGCACTCTGGAATTAAACCAGCCCAAAACCTCAGCTAGCTTATACCAAGCCCAAACTATTCGATTTCCCGCAGCCGGGATAAATGACAGTAAGCCTACCAGCAGTGAAATATATACGAGCGTATCGCTCTGGAAAAAAGCGGCGAATACCAATAAGCCGGTTACAATCACCAACTGGGTTTTTGGTGTCGACGGGTCTTCTTCAATAAATTCCAGTGAACGTGGTTCTAACATATTCCTTGATTAAAAGAGGGTGTAGATGAATGGCGCTATAGATGAACCGCCACCAATCACAATTAAGAAGCCAAGCAAAAGAAGTACAACGATGACTGGCGCTAACCAGAATTTCTTCCGCTGCTTCATGAAGTTCCATAAATCTTTCAGTGTTTCCATCTATATCTCGTTATTTTTTCTTGCCACTCACCGCTCCGACGCAGAGCGTCTGGAGCGAGATTAATTTGTTAAATATTTGCTCTATACCGTTCAATAACGACACCAACTGGTCCCGTACGCTCCGCGTCGGAACCAATGGTATCAGCTCATTAATCCTTTTCAAAAGTAATTTTTTTATTCCATTCCGGCTGATCGTTCTTATCAAAAACATAATCACCAATAACCAGATAATCCATTTCTGTATTCATAAAACATTTGTAGGCGTCTTCAGGCGTACACACAATAGGCTCACCCCGTACGTTGAAGCTAGTATTTACCACCATCCCAACCCCGGTTTTTTCTTTGAAGGCGTTCAGAAGCTTCCAATATCTTGGATTGGTTTCTTTGTGAACGGTTTGAATTCGTGCCGAAAAGTCAATGTGGGTTATCGCCGGAAAGGTTGAACGCTCATAAGCCAGCTTTTCTCGTAGCGGCATAGAGTGATAGTTATCAGGCAATTCTTTTAGATGCTCTTCTTTCACTTCCTGAACCAAAAGCATATACGGAGAATCTGATTTCATTTCAAAATACTGCTCCGCATCTTCGGCTAAAACGGATGGGGCAAAAGGCCTGAATGACTCTCGGTATTTAATTTTCAGGTTCAGCTTTTTCTGCATATCCGGATTTCGGGGATCACCCAAAATTGAACGCCCACCCAATGCTCTGGGTCCAAACTCCATTCGGCCCTGAAACCAGCCAACTACATTCCCCTCATCCAGCCAGCCAGATACTTTCGGATATAATTCAGATTCTTCCAGCTTTTCATAGGCCGGTTTATATTTTTTTAGCTGTTGCAGGATTTCAAACTCATGGAATTCAGGTCCAAGATAAGAACCTTGCATAGCATCCGGTTTTTCCGGCTTCCTTTCATTTCCGAAATAAATGTAGTGAGCAGCAAGAGCAGCACCAACGGAACCGCCCGCATCGCCTGCCGCAGGTTGGATATAAATTTCATCAAAAATACCCTCATTCTGAATCACACCATTCGCCACACAATTCAAAGCAACACCGCCGGCGAGACATAAATTTTTTGAGCCGGTGAGCTTTTGAGCCTCCTTCGCCATCTTGAGTACCACTTCTTCCGTCACCTTCTGGATGGCCAATGCCAGGTCAGCTTCATGCTGCTGAAGTTCAGTTTCATCTTCTCTTCTTGAGAATCCGAATAACTCCTCCCACTTTTTCTCCTTCACCATCCTAAGGCCGGTCGCATAATTGAAGTAGTCCTGATTCAAATAAATAGAACCGTCTTCATTTAATTCGATTAGCTCCATTTTAATTTTGGAGATATAATCATCCAAATTCTTGGATTTTGGATTTCCATACGGCGCCAATCCCATCAGCTTATACTCACCTGAATTCACTCGAAATCCTAAATAGTAGGTGACGGCAGAATACAAGAGACCAAGCGAATGTGGAAAACTGAGTTCGCGCTGAATTGTTATTTCTGTTCCTCTTGCAGAACAGATTGAAGCCGTAGCCCACTCTCCCACACCATCAACGGTAAGAATTGCAGCTTCTTCAAATGGCGAAGGGTAAAATGCGCTTGCTGCATGGCTAAGGTGATGCTCCGGAAATAACAGCTTCAATTTACTTTTGTCGTATTCCCCGATTTTAGCGAGCTCTTCGTGCATAACCCGCTTCATGAACATCTTTTCTTTCAACCAGACAGGCATTGCTGTTATGAAAGACCTCACTCCTTTTGGGGCAAATGAGAGATAGGTTTCCAGCAAGCGTTCAAACTTCAGTAAAGGCTTATCATAGAACGCTAGAGCATCCAGATCGTCGACCGTAACTCCTGCAAAGTCAAGACAGTACTTAATGGCATTGCTTGGAAACGATTCATCCTGCTTTTTACGGGTAAATCGCTCCTCTTGAGCAGCGGCTAAAACCTTGCCATCCCGAATGATACATGCGGCTGAATCGTGATAAAATGCTGAAATTCCGAGAATCGTCATATGCGTAATTGAATGGCTGTGAAGATAATAAAAGTCTTCTATCATTCATGAGTTTTCTTAAAGTGATTCTTAACATCATCCCAAAGTTTTTAAAGGGAATATACTTTTGTATTTTCTCGCTCAATTTTCATCATCAAGATAATCATGATTATATCAATGACCGGCTTTGGGCGTGGCGAAGCTTCTGAAAATGGAATCACGTCTACGGTTGAAATTAAATCACTCAATAGCCGCTATCTTGACCTGAGCATTCGGCTTCCTCAACGTCTCCAGGACAAGGAACTGGAAGTGAAAGAGCTGGTCCAAAAAACGGTTAATCGCGGTAAGCTGAATATCACCGTTTATATTTCTGAATCTGAAACCGGTGAACCGGCAATGCGGATTGATGAAAAAAAGGTTAAAGGGTATTCAAAAATTCTAAACAACCTCAGAGAAGCCGCCGGTATTTCTGATCCGATTACAATTAAAGATATCACTCAGTTTAACGATGTCTTCATCAATGAAGAAGAAGATGAGGAAACCATTGAGCAAAAATGGGATGTAGCTGAAAAAGCATTGGAGCAAGCGGTTGAGTCACTACTTAAAATGCGCTCTCAGGAAGGAACACAACTAAAAAATGATTTGGTTGACCGAATCGAGTTTATTGAGGATAATCTTGAAATCATCACCAAAGAAACTGCCGGACGTGCCGAAGATGCTCGGGAGAAACTGCTTGAACGCATCAACAACCTGATTGAAGAAGACAAAATTGACCCTGAACGGCTAGAGCTTGAAGTAGCCGTTTTAGTTGATAAGATGGATGTCACGGAAGAGATTGTACGCCTTCGATCACACCTTAAGTTCTTTATTGAAGCTGTTGATCAACCCGAACCGGCTGGTCGCCGACTCAATTTCCTCACCCAGGAAATAAACCGTGAATTAAATACTATCGGCTCCAAAGCAAATAATTCTGAGATTGCTCAGTATGTAGTAAAATGCAAAGAAGCCCTTGAGCAAATCCGCGAACAAGTACAAAATGTCGAATAAAATTGATTTTAGACATAAGATGTAAGATGTGAGATTTTAGAAAAATTTGTCTCAGATCTTACTTCTTACATCTCACTACTACTATGAAAAAAGGTAAAGTCATCATACTTGTGGCACCCAGCGGAAGTGGAAAAACCACATTGGCGCGCAGACTTTTTAAGGATTTCGAAGACCTGAAGTTTTCTGTTTCCGCTACTACCCGTCCGCCAAGAGAAGGAGAAATTGACAAAAAGCATTATTATTTCCTCTTAAACGACGATTTTGATCAGAAAGTCGCTGATGGGGCTTTTCTCGAATGGGAAGAATTCTATGGTGGAAAGAAATATGGCACCTTGCGTTCAGAAGTTGATAAAAAACTAAATTCAGGCTATTTTGTTCTGCTTGATATCGAAGTAAAAGGTGCTGTAAATATTAATAAGATTTATGGCGATGAATGCCTCAGCTTATTTATCAAGCCACCTTCCATCGAGGTTTTAAAGCAGCGGCTTATTGACCGTGGCACAGAAGACGATGAAACCCTTGCACTCCGTTTAGAACGGGCGAGAGAAGAACTTACTTACGCTGATCGATTTGATCAGGTTATTATTAATGACGATTTGGATACAGCTTACGAAGAAGTAAAAAAAGCTGTTCTCAAATTCATGAATCAAAATTGAACATATGTCAGTCCAAACATTAGACATTGAGAAGCTTAAATTCAAAACAGGTAACAAATATGAGTTGCTTGTAATCCTTTCTAAAAGAGCTCGGCAGATTGCTGCTCAGGAAAAATTAGAGCTTGATGAAAAGCTCCAGTATTTCGAAGGGTTTGAAGAAGAAGATGAGTTTTCTTTCAACGAAGAGCAGGAAAATATCTCCAAGGCATTCGAAAAACTTCCACACGCCACACAACGTTCTATTGTTGAAATGCAGGAAGACTTAATCTATTACCGACATCCTGAGAAAGAAGAGGATTAATTATGCTTTCCGGTAAGCGCATCATTCTTGGTGTTACCGGAGGAATTGCAGCTTATAAAGCTGCTTTTTTATTAAGAGAATTTCAAAAAGCGGGAGCTGAAGTCCGTGTCACCATGACACCCTCGGCCACCCGCTTTGTTGGTTTAGTAACTTTTGCTTCACTTTCCGGCCACGAAGTTGCTGTAGATATCTTCCCTGAACAAGGTGACTCCGGCGATTGGACCCGACATATCAACTGGGGCGAATGGGCCGATCTTTATGTGATTGCACCCTGCACCGCTAATACGCTCGCCAAAATTTCCAATGGCATTTCGGATAACATGTTAACGAGCACTGTTCTCGCAGCAAGATGTCCGCTGCTGATTTGCCCGACTATGGATGGTGAGATGTATGAATCGCCGGGTGTTTCAGAAAACTTGGACAAAGTCAGGAAGCAAGGATATCATACTTTAGAACCTGAAAGTGGATATCTGGCTAGTGGTTTAGAAGGAAAAGGACGACTTCCTGAGATGGATCAAATCCTGGAAAAAGCTTCTGAGATCATTGGGTCTGTTAAAGGTCCATTAGAAGGAAAAAAAGTTGTAGTTACCGCCGGACCAACCCGCGAACATATCGATCCGGTACGTTTTATTTCCAATCCAAGTTCCGGAAAAATGGGAGTGGCGATGGCTCAAGCCGCTCAAAGCTTGGGTGCTGATGTCACCCTGATCCATGGTCCCTTGTCAGTTTCTAAGCCGGAGGGAATTCATGCTGTGAGCATCACCAGCACTGCCGATTTGTTTGAGGCAGTAAAAGAATATGAGGAAAGTCATGTGATTATAATGGCGGCTGCCGTTTCCGACTTTACTCCTACTGAAGTTCACGATAACAAAGTGAAGAAATCTGATGGCGAAAGTGAAATAAAGCTCAAACAGACGCAGGATATTTTAGCTTGGTTGGGAGATCACAAGAAAGACGGCCAAACACTCATCGGCTTTGCCATGGAAACCGAGAACCTGATCGAAAATGCCACTTCAAAGCTCAGAAAGAAAAATGCGGACTTCATCATTGCCAATTCTTTAAGTGAAGCAGGCTCCGGCTTTGAATCTGACACCAACACTGTTCATCTCTTAGGAAAGGACTCAGACCAAAAATTTCAGGGAACCAAGAAAGATATAGCTATTGAAATCCTGAATACGATTTTTCGAGTTGATTAATTGAAAGTTGATAGAGAGATGATTGTATAAAAACACTTTATCACCCTATCAACTTTCAAATCTCAATCCCCAACCATCCACTTATACACCCGATAGGTTTTCGCGATTTCACAGCCTAACGCTTCCAGGCTTCTCCGCATAATCCAGTTCTTTTCGCTCACAAAGCCGCCTTCTAAAGTCTTGATGTTTGGGTAATATTCTTTGGTCCACTTATACCCTTCTGCAAAAATAAGAGCTTCCAAGCCTTTTCCACGAAATTTCGGATCTGTTCCAAAGGCAAGCGGTCGGTATTTATGGGCTCTGTTTTTAAACCCTATCAAATGGTAAAGTTGCCACCACTTTAAAGTGCCTCCTGTTTTGGCTGAAATTTCATGGAGATCCGGCACACTTACTAAAAAAGAAGCAGGCTCGCCGTTCACAAAAGCAATGGATGATGTTCCCGGCATCAGCACCGGCTTCAGCTTTTTGATCATTTGGCGGATCGTCTCTCTGCTAATCCCAATGAATTCCTCTTCCCTTTCCTGAACTATTTGGTTACTGAAAGCACGGTTATAAATCTGACGAACTATTTCTCCGTCTCGCTCTAAATTCTTTTTATCAATGGGGCGGACTTCAATGTTATCTCTGGACTTTAAACGGTCTGTGATCTTCAATAATCGGTCCGGTAAAGCTTGGTCCATCTCAAGCTGATACATATAAACGTCATCGAATTTTTCGGGCTGAGTGGCACCGATCTGCTTCTCATAATATTTCTGATGATGAAGCATACCATATACGTTATGATCCTCAAACCCTTCGATTAAGATTCCCCAAAACGCATCGTTCTCTCCAAAATTTATTGGGCCCCGAAAGCCTGAATAGCCTCTTTTCTGATGCCATACCTTTGCGAAATCGATTATCGCATCACCGATACCGGGCTTCTGTGCCATTTCAATAAACCCGATTCCGCCCAGTTTCGGATCATATCGTTCGTCTTTTTCCGGATCAATAAAAACCGCAAATCGCCCAACTACTTCCTCTCCATCAAACACTAAAAACCGCTCGCACTCCCCTCCTTTTTGAAACCGCTCATTCTTATTGGGATCAAATACATTCTCAATTTCAAACCTGAAAGGTGGCCGATACCAATGGTTGTCAGCATTCAACCTTGCAGGAAGTTCATGAAAGGCGTTTATATGTTCTTGTGTTTCAATTTTTTGGATCTGAAAAGACATATCCTTTTTCGACAGAAGTTTATAGATTCAGATGGAAGGTAAATCTCTGAATTTAAGAACCCAACTTCGGTTTATGTTCAAGAAGAATAACGGAAAGAAAATCATCACAGGGTTACTTGTTTTGTCGTGCGCAGTGAGTGGTGTTATACTCTCAGCCTCATCACCCTATAAAAATTATCAGCTTGAGAATGGCGCCCAGCTGGATTCCTTAATTCAAATACACCTGCAAGATGCACAGGTTCTACGTAGTCAGTATCGTGTTCGAAGCGTGAATATTGATACCATCTTCACTCGAAAGGAATACCGAATTGAAGTCCCTACCCGCTTTTCAAAAACCCTTTTTCACCTTGAACTGCATAAATCTTTGAGCCGATTTAGCATGGAAGCACCAGCCAAAGTTAACTTCCCATCCAGAGATATGGATATCTATGTGTACAACAATGGCACCGTGCTTCGGTCTATTCGCTTGACTACTGAACCTGAACTCGACAGCCTCTATACCCAAGAAAATTAATATGTCTGATAAGTCCACTTTAATGAAGCGTTTTGAGCTGCAGGAATTTCCGCAACCGGATATGGTTCAGCTTAAACACCCGGTTTTTATGTGTCATGGTTATGGAGCAATAAGTTCGGTTATTAAATTAGGGCCCCTTCACGACCCTTGCATGCAAATGCGTGGACATGGCGTTCCTGCCATTGCCCCTAATGTTGTGCCCTACGCACGCATTGAAACACGTGCAGAAAACTGGGTTACTCTCATCGAGAATTTCTGCAAAGAGTATAAATGTGAGAAGGTGAATGTGGTTTCCCATAGCATGGGTGGACTTGATATGCGTTGTGCTTTATCAAAAATGGATATTGCCGATAAAGTAGAAAGCCTGACCACGATTGCAACTCCTCACCATGGGTCCAGTCTTGCTGATTTAGTACTTAAAGCACCTGAATTGATTACTGAAAAGCTGAGTGTAATGTTTGATTGGGTGGGTGATAACATGTATCCAAAAACCAAAAGTGATGCTCTTGGCTCTCTTGAGCAACTTACCTGTGGATATGTGAAAGAGGTTTTCAATCCGGATCATCCCGATGCAGAAGGAGTAGCGTACTATTCATATAGCGCAGCTGTTGGTAAAGGCACTAACTTTTCTATCAATCCGGTACTAAAATTTCAAAACAACCAAATTTTTGAAAAGGAAGGCCCCAATGATTCTTTTGTATCTGCAGAAAGTGCCAAATGGGGAGAACATCTTGAAACCGTTCCGCTTTCCCATATATCCCAGATGCATCTTCAGATGAATAAAGAAAGTGAACAGGTTTACGAGAAATTCTGGCTGAATTTATTAAAGAGATTAGCTAAGAATGGGCATTGATTCTCACTACTTGTAACGAGAGTCAACTTACTATTTTACGCCTGTCTTCGCGAGGAGCATGTTCGGCGAACTCCAAGCCACTTTGTCTTACGACGAAGCGATCTCATTGCATTACTTGAGTATATCGTTTAGGGGAGATTGCCACGTCGCTATCCATCTCAAGCCTGCAATCTACATTGCGGGCTCCTCTTTTAGACTTCTTTGGAAATATTTTGTTGGTTAGCTACTAACAAAATAAAGCTACCGTACCATGGCAGGCAATCTCTTGCGCTCCTCCGGGTAAAACCCATATCGCGAATCAAAGCCTGTCATGGCAGGTAGTTATCTAAGCCCATATAGTATGGAAAGTATACCTTTTTAAAAGAGACGGGAAGATAACTACTCGGCAGCTATTAAATCTTCATTAAAATAGGTAAATAGCTATGGAAATTACAATTAAATGGCGCTTTATCGTGGGTATTGACATCTCTAAAAAAACCCTGGATATTTCTTTATTTGATCGCCAAAACGGCCATGGAAGTAATTGGCAGGTACCCAATACTCGGGAAGGGTTTCGTACCCTAGCCGAGTGGATGGAAGATCACAAAGTAACCAAATCACAGACGATACTTATCAGTGAACATACCGGGCGGTATGGGGAACAGCTGTTGCGATGGAGCACCCAGACTGGCTGGCCTCATGCGGTGGTAAAGACCACGGCCCTGAAAAAAGTTAGCTGGGAGCACCACCGCAAAACCGATGAATTTGACGCCAGCCAACTGGCCGAATATGGAGTCCGATTTAGTGATCGATTACGGCTGGAAGAAGCTCCAAAACCCACTGCAGGACAATTAAAACGCCTTCAGGCGGAACGACGTAAGATGGTGGACCGGCGAGCAGCCCTCAAAAGTAAGCTTGGCGAGGCCGATTTTCATGATGCAGATATGAGCCAACTAACCAAGATGTGGAACCAACAGGTGCACCTTCTCACCCAGCATATCGAGCAGCTGGAATACACAATGGATGAGCTGATCCGTCAGGCGCCGACGCTGTGCAAACGCCATCAAACCATGCGGACCGCACCCGGCATTGGTCCGGTCATCGGACGGTTTTGGTTGTGTCTGTTTGCCGGGAAAGACCAACTGAATCCCCGAAAAATCTCTTCGCGATTTGGATTTGCTCCTCATGGTCGAAGCTCTGGAAGTTCGGTAAAAAGCCCAGACCGGTCCACCGGGTACGGAAATTCCGAAATGCGGCGATTAATGCACCAAGCTGCCCGCAGCGTGGCCAACCACAAACCGCACTACCACGACTACTACGAGCAGAAAATCGACGAGGGCAAGCACGAATTGGTCGCCATAAATAACATCATCAACAAACTGATTCGCCTGTATTGTGCCATGTGGAATAACCAAGCAGAGTATGATCCAAGACACATTCAGAAAATGAACAAGAAATATAAAAAATCAGCCTGATTTACTTGATTTAGTCATAGTATTCGCAATGACAGATTTTTTAAAACAGGCTACCATACATTTACTAATCCGTACCCAAACTATCGTCATCTGCGCCATCCAGCAGATCATAAGCGGTAAGGTCGTACTGAATTGGGGTTACTGAAGCCAATCCTTCATTCAACACGTGGATATCAGAATCTTTTCCTTCGTCCAATAGCTCAAACTTTCCGGTGAGCCAGTAATAAGCACGATCAAAAGGATCGATACGGCTTTCGTACTCTTCAACATAACGACTATCAGCCTGACGGGTCCATTTAATCCCGGTAAATTCACCGGCAGGAGCATTCACGTTTAGTGTAACTCCACGCGGCAAACCATTTTTAAGCACATGCTTAATAACACGCCTCGCCGCTTCTTGACAACCTCTAAGGTTAGCATCTTCACCAAACTCTGTACAGCTTACCGCAATGGACGGATATCCAAGAATTGTACCTTCAGTTGCAGCACTCACCGTCCCGGAATACATAATATTGATTCCCGCATTACTTCCGTGATTGATTCCGCTTACCACTAAATCTGGTTTTCGATCCAATAGTTGTCCATGGGCAAGTTTCACACAGTCAGCCGGCGTTCCGTTCACAGCCTGACCTTCATATTTATCTGCCACAGTAAATTTACTGGCACGGAGAGGCACCTGAATAGTGATGGAATGCCCAACTGCACTTTGTTCTTTATCCGGTGCTACGATGTACACATCCCCAAATTCAGCAGCAACTTCAGCGAGGGCTTTTATACCTGGTGAGAAAATTCCATCGTCGTTACTTACTAAAATAAAAGGTCGCTCTTTTGAGTCGCTCATCCGCCGTATTGTTCTTCTTCGTTTGGAAAATCTTTGCTCTTAACGTCTTTAATATAATTTTGAACCGCATCGGTCATTACTGAATTCAGATCTGCATATCTGCGCAAGAAGCGTGGGTTGAATTCCTTGTTGAGACCGAGCATGTCATGAATCACCAACACTTGTCCATCACATCCTCCACCGGCACCAATTCCTATCGTCGGGATGGAAAGCTCTTCAGTTACTCTTGCTGCAAGTTCCGCTGGAATTTTCTCCAATACAATAGAAAAGCACCCGGCTTCTTCCAGGAGTTTAGCATCACGGATTAAATCATCCGCTTCCTGTTCTTCCGTAGCTCGAACTTTATAGGTGCCAAATTTATAAATGCTTTGTGGGGTGAGACCGAGATGTCCCATCACAGGAATTCCGGCTTCAACAATTTTCTTAACCGTACCGGCTATGGGTTTTCCACCTTCCATTTTGATGGCATGAGCCCCAGCTTCCTTCATCATACGACCGGCACTAATAAGAGCTTCTTTTGTGGTAACCTGATAGCTCATGAATGGCAGATCAGCGATAACCAAAGCTCGATCTACACCACGAACCACACAAGAGGTGTGATAGATCATATGATCTAAGGTCATAGGAACCGTGGTTTCGTGCCCGGCCATTACGTTACTGGCAGAGTCACCCACGAGGATAATTTCAATTCCGGCTTGATCAATAATTTGAGCCATGGTAAAATCATAAGCCGTTAACATAGAGATTTTCTCTCCTTTGGCTTTCATATCTACCACTGTTTGGGTGGTGATTTTTGAGGGTCGATCTGAAGACTTTTGGGTACTCATGGTTTATCCTTTGGTACTAACGCAGCTGAGGCTTCCAGTTCACAAGCCACTTCACCATCAACAGTCGCTTTGCCTTTCATCGTCACAAAATTGCGCCGCATGGAACCGAGCTCAACTTCAAGAATTAACTGATCTCCGGGAACAACCTGCTTTCTGAATTTGCAGTTATTGATTCCCGTGAACACCATCAGCATATCGCCAGGGTTTTCGGCTTTCTGCGTCATCAGCATGATGGCGCCGGCCTGAGCCAGTGCTTCTACCTGAAGTACCCCCGGCATTATGGGCTGACCCGGAAAGTGCCCGTTAAAAAACTCTTCGTTTGCTGTTACATTTTTGAGCGCTTTGATCTTCTCATCTTCAAGTTCCAGCACTCGGTCTACAAGTAAAAATGGATATCGGTGAGGGAGTACTTTTTTGATGTCTTCTATCTTCATAAAATTTGTTTGGTTTATTTCGTCACTAAAATTGATAAAGGAAACTGTCATCCTGAGCGCCTAAAACTACAGCGTAAGTATGAATACTAAACGCTAAGGATCTCAAAATATATAAATGAAATGATGTTTTTCTGAACTTGAGACTCTTCGCGTTCAACAAGAAAATCGGAAAATTTCGTTTTGGCCGCTCAGAGTGACATCTATAGACATTTTTATCGCGAATGCTCCTTATTCACTTTTAGTGCTTTAGAGATTTCGTGGCATCAGTGAATTCTGAATATACAATTATTGAACCACTCCTACATAAACGTATGCGATACCACCGGTTAACTTAATGGCTCTTCTTTCTTTGAAGGCTTCTGACTGATCCATCAGTGCTAAAAAATTATCTCCGGCAGGAAACTCTGCACTTGTTCTGGGGAGATAGGTGTAGGCTTCACGGTTTCCACTCAACCACCCACCAATAGCCGGCATGATATGCTGACTGTAGAGCTCATATGGAAACTTCATCAAGCCTTTAGGCTGACCGAATTCCAATACTACTACTCGTCCTCCTGACTTTACAACCCTCGCCATATCTTTAAGTGCAACGACGGGATCATCCACATTTCTAATTCCAAAGGCAATGCTTGCGATATCGAACTTGTCATCTTCATAGGGAAGGTTCATGGCGTCAGCCACTTCAAAATCGATTTTTAATCCTTCCTTTTCAGCTTTTCCCGGAGCAGGTTCAATCATGGGAGCGCAAAAATCGGTCCCCATCACATATCCGGAGTCACCCACGGTTTTCTTGAATTCAATTGCCAGGTCTCCGGTTCCGGTTGCACAATCCAATACGTGATCACCTTCATGAGCTCCGCTTTCCAGTACTGCTTTTTTTCGCCACGCGTGATGTACGCCAAATGATAGTACGCTGTTAATTCGATCGTAGTCATCGGCAATATCAGCAAACATTGTTCTTACTTTTTCACTCATAAATATTGGTTGGTTTTACTTTTGGCTATAAAACCGAAAGCAAGCTAAAATGGTTCTTTTTCTCAGACAACAAAGATAAGTAATTAAGCAAAAAGGATGGGGTTAAAACAAAAGAAACCCTAGGCCAACTCAAGCAAATGATCAATCTTATTCAGCTCAACTGCCTTAAACTTACCTTCATCCCAAGTTAAATGATTAATAGCCCCGTTTTGATGTTCAATTTTGTGCATGTTTTTGAGTCCAAGTCCCAACCACTCTGATAATAAAACGCGGGTTAGTCTCCCGTGAATCATAAATACGATGTTTTCCTCTTCGGATGATTCCAGCACTTCCATGACTTTAGCATTCGCCCGGTCAAAAGCTTGTTGTGGCGATTCCCCACCTTTGGGACTTACACCCACCTTCCCGGATACCCACTGATCATGAAGAGCCATGATTTCATCTTCAAAATCCATAAATACTTTGCCCTCGAATTCCCCAAAATCCAACTCATCAAGTTCTGCATATTTCTCGATAGATAAATTTCTTTCGGTAGCCAAAGGTTGCACCGTTTGGTGCGTTCTGACCAAACTACTGGCTATGATTTTATCTACTTGAAAGGGTTTTAGCGCGTCCCGAATAGCTTCAGCTTGTAGCATTCCGGTCTCGTTAATGGAAGCATCCAGGCCTCTCCCCTGCATAATGCCCACTTTATTGTTGTCAGTCTCTCCGTGACGAATAGTGAAAATCTGTTTCATTATATGATAGAAAGTTTACTTCTTTTTTTTCTTTTTATGATAGTTAGCAACACGAATCAGCTCTTTTTCCATCTCTTCTATTTTCCCCGTTAAAATTCCATGCTTTATCCCATAGCGAATTAAAAGCATGTTCAGAATCCGATCTTGTTTTGGCACCGCTGGCTTCTTCAGAAATTTACTTTTCACAAACCGGATGGTCATCCCCAATAATCCAACTTTGAATAGGAAAAATAAGGTCAAACCATACCAAACAGCGCTGAATTCAACTGAAATACCAAAAGCGGCAATCATATCATTCAAAGTAATTCCAATCAACAGAACAGCTGAAAGGGTATAGACGAATCCATCTTTAGTAATAATTTTTGCAATAGGTGATGCCGCAACGCTGATAAACGAGCTGGCATTGAAATACCAAATAAAGTAAAACACCAATGAAATTATGGAAGCAATGAGAGGATTCACCGATACATAAACCAGAATAAAAAAGAGTAAAAGTGCTAAGCCATCTGAGCTTTTCATCCATGCATCAGCTTCTTCAATAATATGAGCCAGTGGCTTTCTTTCGAGCAGACCCGGTACATATTGTTCAATCCCTTCTCTGGTTATGTGATACCAATTCCCATTAGAAGTTGTAATACCATCAGGCAGCTCAAGCATCTGCCATTCAAAACGTCCTCTTTTGAAATTTTCCATACCCAAATATAGCCTTAATAATACACTGATTCATGCTTGTGCCACGGTTGCGATAATAATTTCCTTACTGCCTGCCTTTTTTAGGTTAGCGGCAAGCTCAAAAGTTGTAGCTCCGGTTGTAAATACATCATCAATAATAATACATACCGTACCTTCAATAGCTGAAGTTGAGACTACATCAAAAGCCCCATCAATATTTTTCCGTCTTTTCTCTATCGAAAAACCTGTCTGTGTGCTTGTATTCTTGTTTCTCAACACGGCATCTTGCTTTATGATATGCAAATTCGTTACCTCCGACACTCCTTTGGCAACATGAAATGCTTGGTTATAGCCTCTCATCCGTCTTTTTTTGGTATGAAGAGGAACGGGAATTAATGTGACTTTTTCGCTTTTGATACGCTCAGTAAAGAGTGAATTCCTCAATAAGCTTTTACCAAGTTGCCGCCCAAGATCGACGCCAACTCCAGTCAATCTATTATATTTGAGTTGATGTAATAGCTCTTGAAGATGCCCGCCTTTATCAAAATTCCATAGTGAGTGCTGAATAGAAATCCCTTCAGGGAGAAGCACTCCACTGCTGGAAAAGCTTTCATTTGACCATGCCTCTTCAAACTTTTCATTCAGACATTGGTTGCAAACAGCATTTTCATGGTCAGATAATTTCAAACCGCAGACACTGCATATTTCAGGAAATAATACTTCCAGAATCCCTTCTTTAAATTTCTTAAAAAGCATCAAACTCCATCTCCTGATTAAGCTAAAAGTTTGCTTTTCCTATCACATTTAATTACTTAGCTTCTTATAAATTTACTAGCAGATCTAAATCAACTTCATATGTCGCTTGGAAAAGACCTCGCATCTATACGTAAAGGACAAAACCTCACACTAGAGGATATACAAAATGCGGTTAAAATTCCTCAAGATACTCTTGCAAGTATTGAGAATGACCGCATATTTACGGATCAGAACATTAACAATACCTACGTTCGGAGCTTTGTTCGTAGTTATGCTAAAGTTCTTAAGGTTGATGACGAAGATATCGTAAAGGCTTTAGACGAAGTAGAAGCTGGAACCTATGCCGGAAGTATTTTACGGGATTCATCTCAATCAGCTGAGCACTTTACTTCAAAAAAATCAGAGAACGAAGATTCTAAGACTAATGAAGATAAAGCCAGTCTGCCAAAATCTTTCACGCCTCATTCGGCTAAAGATAAACCTTTTGAATCCTCTGAGCCGTCTACCGAATCATTTGAGTGGGCTGATTTAGGAAATAAATTTAGCTCCGCAAGTAAGTCTTCCCGCATCTGGATAATCATTGTTGCCATAGTGGTGGTTCTCGGACTATTGGGAGCCGGATATTATTTCTGGGATGATTTTGGAAACAACTCAGAAACTGAACCTGCTACAGAACCGCTCCCGGAATTACCCGATACGGATAATAATGAAACTGTCATTCCACCTGCACCTGTAGACTCAACTTCTACCGGACAAGATGCATCTGAACAAAATGTCCCCCAGAATTCTCAACAGGAGTCTAATTCAACGCAGATTTCTGAACTCGGCGATACCCTTACCCTTTCTGTTTATGCAGCATACGGCCAATTAGAGCCCATCAGAATTACAAGTGACTTAAATTGGAGAACAAATCCCTTTTGGATAGAAGAAGGTCAGGCTTACAATTTTGATTTCCGGGACACTCTGTTAGTTCGCGGTCAATACAGCCGATTACTTCTACTCTTCAACGGGCATGTAGTTGAAAATCCCCGTCAAAATTATTTTGATATAGCCTTCAATTCTATCATGATTACTCGTGACATTATCGACCAGCCAGAGTTTCTTGCACCCGCTCCTTCTGAGTTTCCTCTTCAAATTGGCGCTCCAGACTCCACTATTTTCCCAATCAGTTTTTAGCAGTACCCCTCCATGGAAAAAAATGAAGCACGGAAACGCGTAGACGAACTTCGTGATCTCCTTGATCAAGCCAATAAAGCATATTACCAGGATGCTCAGCCTTTCATGAGCGACAAAGAGTTCGATAAAACGCTCAAAGAACTCGAAAAACTGGAGCATGAATTTAACCTTCAAGACCCGGAATCGCCTACCCAGCGTGTTGGCGGTGAGGTTTCCTCAGTATTCGAAACCGTTCAGCATCCGGTCCCCCTTCTTAGTTTAGACAATACCTATAATGAAGAAGAGCTCAACGATTTTGACGGCCGGGTAAAGAAAATTCTTGGTCATGAGGATTATGAATATATGGTAGAGCTTAAGTTTGACGGAGCCTCACTCCGCCTTCGTTATGAAAATGGTAATCTCGCTTTAGGAGCAACCCGTGGCGACGGTCAGCAGGGCGATGACATTACCAACAATGTTAAAACTATTCGGGATATTCCTCTGCAATTACATGGAGATGCTCCTGATGTAGTTGAAGTTAGAGGCGAAGCCTACATGGAGCGGGAAGCTTTTGCAAGAATGAATCAGCACCGTGAAGAAGAAGGCTTGAATGTGTTTGCAAATCCAAGGAATTCTACTGCCGGATCTCTTAAAATGCAGGATCCAAAAGCGGTCTCACAACGGCCAATTCGCTTCTTTGCTTTTGATATGCTCCTTGATGAAGACGATTCTCTGACTCAATCCCAAAAAGCAGAATTATTATCTGAATTTGGCTTGCCTGTTTCTGAGCACTACAAAATCTGTTCTAAAATTGATGAGGTTCACGAAGTTATAAGTGACTGGAAAGAACTTCGTAAACAACTTCCATACGAAACCGATGGTGTAGTTATTAAAGTAAACCAAAGTCACCTTCGGGATGAACTTGGGACAACTTCAAAATTCCCACGCTGGGCCATTTCGTATAAGTTTGAAGCGGAACAAGCGACTACTACTATCAATGATATAACTTTACAGGTTGGTCGTCTTGGCACCATCACACCCGTAGCTGAACTTGAAGCAGTAGAACTTGCAGGTACAACGGTAAAGCGTGCCTCCCTTCACAACGAAGATGAAATTCAGCGTAAAGACATTCGTATCGGCGACACTGTTGTAGTGGAAAAAGCCGGGGAAATTATACCGCAAGTTATAAGCGTCGTTGATCTGGATCGGGAAAACCGTAATGCTCCGTTCACTTTTCCAAAAACTTGCCCTGCTTGTGATTCAGAACTTATCAAATACGAAGATGAAGTTGCCTGGAGATGCGTCAATCCTACATGTCCTCCCCAGGTTCGAATCAGAATTGAGCACTTTGCTTCTCGCGATGCCATGGATATTGAAGGGCTTGGTGAATCGGTGGTGGATCAATTAGTTTCCGCCGAACTCATAAAAACATATGGTGATCTTTACGATCTCGAAAAAGAACAAGTTATCGAGCTGGAACGTATGGCCGATAAGAGTGCTCAGAATTTGGTTGATGCCATTTCAAAAAGTAAAGAGCAACCGTTCGAGCGGGTTATTTATGCGTTGGGAATTCGATTTGTTGGAAAAACGGTAGCTAAAGACTTAGCCAGAGCATTTAAGAGTAAGGAAAAACTGCAGTCGGTTACTGAAGAAGAACTTACAGCCGTAGATTCCATAGGCCCCCGAATAGCTGAATCGGTTGTGGATTTCTTCAGCAATCAAAAGAATAAAACCATTGTAGCACATCTTGCAGAAAAAGGCCTTCAGTTTGAACAAGAGGAAGAAGAACTCGCTTCAAATATTTTTGAGGGAAAGAAATTTGTGTTAACAGGTTCACTCCCCACTTACACCCGTAAAGAAGCTGCCGACCTCATCGAAAAGCATGGCGGGAAAACAGCCTCATCTGTCAGTGGAAATACCGATTTTGTGCTTGCAGGAGAATCTGCAGGAAGCAAACTTGAGAAAGCCCGTGATTTAGAGGTTAAAGTTTTAAATGAGGAAGAATTCAAAAACTTGATCAGGGAATAATACTAACCAGGGAAAAAAGTTACCTAAACAACTAAACGCTTTACCACTTTACCACCCATCCCTAAAATTTCCTATCTTCACGAAAACCACTTAATAACATCGGGATATGGACATTAAACCACTGGATACGGAGCAAATCGGACTGAAGACGCTTGAGAAACATCTCATTCGGTCAAAAAGTAAGGTCTCCCTTAAAATCGGTTTACCTAAAGAAATATCCAATGATGAACGACGCGTGACACTTACTCCTGGGGGAGTTTCTATTCTAAAGGCTAATGGCCACGAGATTTTCATTGAGAAAGGTGCCGGCGAAAATGCCAATTTCTCTAATCATGAATACGCCGATGCGGGTGCTGAGATAGCCTATTCGCCGGATGATGTGTTTAAAAAGTCCGATCTGATTTTAAAGATTGCCCCACTGGCACGAGAAGAATTCGAGTTATTGCAATCTAATCAGGCTTTGATTTCTGCACTGCATATGGGGAGCCAAACCGAGCATTATTTGAAAGCCGTAACCGAAAAATCGATTACCGGCATTGGGTATGAATTTATTCGAGGTGATGACAAAGAATTCCCAATCGTCCGGATGATGCATGAAATCACCGGTTCCATGTCAGTTCAAATTGCAGCCCACTATCTGGAAAGTATGAGTGGTGGGCAAGGTATAATGCTGGGTGGGATTTCAGGAGTACCTCCTGCTACCGTTGTTATTTTGGGTGCGGGAATCACTGGTGAATATGCGGCTCGAACAGCGCTCGGATATGGAGCTCAGGTATTTGTAATGGATACCGACTTGGCCGCTCTTCGCAGACTCGAAAATGCGTTAGACCGCAGAATTATTACTGCTGTTGCTAATCACCAGTACTTAAATACCGCCCTAAAATTTGCTGATATCATTATTGGAGCCGCTATGGCGGAAGGCGAACGGTCTCCTTGTTGGGTTACCGATGAAATGGTGGCAGGAATGAAGCCCGGAAGTGTAATTGTAGACACGGTCATTGATCAGGGAGGATGTGTTGCCACGAGCCGACCTACCACTCATTCAGATCCCGTATTTACCAAGCATGATGTAATCCATCACTGTGTCCCTAATATACCCGCTAATGTCCCCAGAACTGCCACCTACGCTCTTAACAATGTATTAGTGCCCTACATCCTTGCTATCGGTGATGCAGGCGGTGTGAAGGAATGTTTGTGGGAAAATGTAGCCCTAAGAAATGGGACTTATTCCTATAAAAAGCACATCACCAAGAAATCACTGGCTAAAATGTTTGACATGCCCTATCGCGAAATCGAAATGCTGATCGCCTCACAGATTTAAAATTTTGAATGAGAAATGCTGAATTTTGAATTTTCTTGTTAAAGCCACCTCATTCAAAATTTATAATCCCAAATTTCCCCATGTCCGAGCTAAACGAAACCAATTATAAGAGAATTGCTATCATCAACTGGATGCTTACGGTGCCCATGATGATTCTATTTGCCTGGCCATATTTTTTTGGGGCGGGATTACTTGGTATCGATATGGTCCTTAAATATATCGGGGCCTTTATATTCGCCATTCCTTTTATGCTAACCATTCTCCACGGACATGTAACTATGGCATTGGGATCGGTTCACCGCCATCATTACTACGACTGGATGACCGAACAGAAAGCCCTAACTTTCGGTCTTTTCTTCCATCCAATGTTTGTCAAAACCCGGTTCAGGTTAATTCTATTAATGGTCAGCCTTTTTCTCTTACCTATTGGATATTTAGTAGCTTTTTGATTTGTAAGCCACAACCCAGAACTGGTTCAAGCGTCCGCTTAGACCAGTTCTCAATCAACCATAATGGTCTTGATAAAACACCGCACAAGCTGGACGCTTGCGCTAGTGCCGACGTACAACAATACTCCGCACCATTCTTCTAACCCTTTTCTAACTAGTATGCCTTCCCTTTTATGATATCTTCAACCACACTTGGATCCAACAGAGTGGAAGTATCTCCCAGATTGTCCATGTCCTCAGCTGCAATTTTTCTCAGAATTCGCCGCATGATTTTACCGGACCGTGTTTTTGGCAGTCCCGATACAATCTGAATTTTATCAGGCTTGGCAATGGGACCGATAATTTTTGAAACTAGGTCATTCAGTTCTTTCTTAAAAGCTTCGGGATCCGTGATTTCTTTATCACAAATCATAAACGCAAACACGCCCTGACCTTTGATATCGTGAGGATAACCCACAACTGCTGTTTCTACTACTTTCTCATGCTCATCAAGTGCATTTTCAATTTCAGCAGTTCCTAAACGGTGACCGGATACATTCAGCACATCATCTACACGGCCGGTGATTCGATAATAACCGTCTTCATCTCTGCGGCAGCCATCACCTGTAAAATAATACCCTTCATAGGTACTAAAGTAAGTCTGCTTATATCGTTCATGATCACCATACACAGTGCGTGCAATAGATGGCCAGGGATATTTAATACAGAGATTTCCCTGCACATCATTGCCTTCAATCTCATTTCCATCCTCATCCATTAACACAGGAAATACTCCGGGAAGTGGAAGGGTAGCAAAGCCGGGTTTAGTTGGGGTGATTCCCGCCAGTGGCGAAATCATAATACCCCCAGTTTCTGTCTGCCACCAAGTATCCACAATCGGGCAATTTCCTCCTCCAATATGATCATCGTACCAATGCCATGCTTCTTCATTAATCGGCTCACCTACCGTCCCTAATACTTTGAGGGAGCTGAGATCATACTTCTTCACATAGTCAATATCATACGACATCAATGCCCGAATAGCGGTTGGAGCCGTATAAAAGTGAGTGACTTTATACTTCTCAACCACTTCCCAAAAACGTCCGGCATCTGGGTAGGTTGGGGTTCCTTCAAAAATAATTCCGGTTGCCCCATTGAAAAGCGGACCATAAATAATATAGCTGTGACCCGTAATCCAACCGGCATCTGCTGTACACCAATACACATCATCGGCTCCCACCTGAAATACCTGACGGAATGAATAGCTCGTATATACCATATAGCCGCCACAAGTGTGCACCACCCCTTTGGGCTTACCGGTTGATCCTGAGGTGTAAAGAATAAAGAGTGGATCTTCTGCATCCATCTCTACTGCTTGATGCTTTTTGGAAGCATTCCGAATCAAATTGTGCCACCACTCATCGCGGCCTTCTTTCCACTCTATGTCGCGGTTCGTACGCTGGCAGACAATCACACTCTCTACACATGGACTGCTCTCAAGTGCTTCATCTGAAATATCTTTAAGAGGAACATGCTTATCCCCACGGCGCAATCCGTCATTTGTAATCAGCATTTTGGCTTCACAGTCATTGATTCTCTCTGAAAGTGATTGTGCCGAAAATCCTGCAAATACTATGGAATGAACTGCCCCAATTCGAGCACAGGCTAAGGCCGCTATAACCAGTTCAGGAGTCATCGCCATATAAATGACTACGCGATCTCCTTTCTTCACTCCTTTACTTTCCAATACATTTGAGAAACGGCATACATCTTCATGCAGCTGTTTGTAGGTAATTGTTCTGCGAAAAGAATCCGGGTGATTCGGCTCAAAAATAAATGCTGTTTTATTGCCTATGGTACTCAGGTGACGGTCCAGTGCATTTTCTGTAATGTTCAGCTTACCGCCTTCAAACCATTTTACATCGGCCCCTTCAAAACTACCAGTTTGCGTTTCATCCCAACGCTTGCGCCAATAGAATGTTCCAGCCTCATGATCCCAAAATTTTAGCCGGTCTTCTCTGCTTTCCTCAAAAGTCTCTGTGTACTCGTCGAACGATTTTAAATTAAGCCACATTTTTAATTCGGTTTGGTTAGTTAATTTTTGCTGATGTTGTCGGTTTTTTAGCGGATAATCAAGTAGAAGTCGAAATTTGAGGAGATTTAACCATTTTTTGAGACTATTTAACGAATGAGTAAAGGCAAAAAAGTCATTAACAATTGGTTTGAATCGCAAGGGTGGGAAACTTTTCCTTTCCAGCGAGAGGTTTGGAATTCTTTTCTGGAAGGGAAGGATGGGCTCCTGAATGCACCCACCGGAAGCGGTAAAACATTTGCCCTTTGGATGCCTAATCTCATTAAATGGATTGACAAACATCCCGAAACCTATCACGAAAAGGGAAAGAACGGACTTAAAGTTCTCTGGATTACTCCCCTTCGGGCGCTTGCTAAAGACATTCAAAAAGCGCTCCAGAATTCTGTGAATGAAATGGGAATCCCTTGGGAAATAGGAAGAAGAACCGGAGATGTTTCTCAATCCATAAAACAGAAACAAAATCGCAAGATGCCGGAAGTGTTGATCACAACCCCGGAAAGTATTCATATCCTGTTAGCTCAAAATAATTACGCGCGGCATTTCAAAAACCTGGATGCAGTCATTGTAGATGAGTGGCATGAATTGCTGGGTTCAAAGCGTGGCATTCAAACCGAGCTTGGCCTTTCACGTCTCCGCGGACTTCGGCCCAACTTATCTGTATGGGGCATTTCTGCAACCATTGGTAATCTTGACGAAGCTAGGGATGTACTTTTGGGACCTGAGCAAGATCAGAAACCGGTTATCATCAAAGCAAAGGTTAAGAAGAACATAGAAGCCACCACAGTTCTTCCTGATGAGATGGAAAATTTCCCCTGGTATGGCCATCTGGGATTGAAACTCTTACCCAAAATTCTTCCCATTATAGATGATAGCCGCTCTACGCTCATCTTCACAAACACCAGAGCACAATCCGAAATTTGGTTTCAGAACCTCTTAGAAGTTCGACCTGATTTAGCCGGAGCCATTGCCATTCATCACGGTTCTTTGGATCGTAAAGTTCGGGACTGGGTAGAAGAATCTTTACACGAAGGCATTCTTAAAGCTGTCGTCTGCACCTCGAGCTTAGATTTGGGAGTCGACTTCACACCTGTTGAAACAGTTGTTCAAATTGGAAGCCCTAAAGGTGTTGCACGGTTTATGCAGCGAGCGGGACGGAGCGGACATCAACCCGGCTCAACAAGTAAAATCTATTTTGTGCCTACACACGCTCTGGAATTGGTGGAAGCTGCCGCGTTAAAGTCTGCCATTAATTCTGATGAAATGGAAAGCCGTGATCCAATTCTGAAACCTTATGACGTTTTGATTCAGTATTTAGTCACGCTGGGAGTTTCGGATGGCTTTCTGCCGGATGAAATATTTGAGGAAGTGAAAAAGACCTTTGCCTATCAGACCCTGTCTCAGAAAGAATGGAAAGATATCCTGCAGTTCATCACGGTTGGTGGGAAGTCACTGAGCAGATATAATGAATACTCAAAAGTCGAAATTGATGAAGA
>Ga0306867_1000194_pt1 | contig 38910 bp, 41 predicted proteins | sample AntRauTorckE6831_FD_190432 | JGI IMG/M metagenome (GOLD analysis project Ga0306867, IMG submission 190432) | Saline lake microbial communities from Rauer Islands, Antarctica - Metagenome Torckler E6 #831 (v2) (version 2) | ecosystem: Environmental > Aquatic > Non-marine Saline and Alkaline >...
ACATTACAAGACATAACCGAGGGTAGACCGAGAGAATAACCGAGGGTAGACCGAGAGAATAACCGGGGGATGAAAACGACAGGGAGAGAGACAGACAGTGACGAAAAATTGACGGATAAAAAACAATAGGGCCAAACCTTGGGCCAGAACCGTCAGAAAACTGTCAGTTATCAGGGGGTGAACCACTCCTTAATCAGGGGAGGGTCAGCAAACATGAGGGAAAACAAGGGGTTAGAAGCCTGTGCGATCAGCCAGGGCGAATGAAAGGTTATAACATAACGTCAAAACGAAGGGGGGGCCATGGGGGAAATCGACTTTCGTTAATCATTAATAAGGCCACACGGATTTTTACCCATTTTAAGTCCGGGTGTAACAACCTGGGGTAAAGACCCGGGGTCACAACCTGGGGTAAAGACTGAGGGATATAAAGGAGACCCTCTCTCCTGGGGTTATAACAGTAGCAATCAGGGGGATATTCAGGGGGTAGGCTTGGGGGTTGGTATGACATGTTTGTGATAATAGTTAACCGGGGTTGGGAGCCCGGGGACTTCACATGGCCTGAGTGAGGCGTAAGCCGAGGGAAGGCCATGAGGTGTACCTCAAGCTGCATCTTAAGCTGCACCTCAAGCTCAATCTTAAGCTACATCTGTAAGAAGGGAGGTCTCCACCGTCCTTGGCAGAGACCCCCGGTCTAAACAGGAGGTAGGCTTGGGGTCAATCTGAAGCTACAACCTAAGGTAATATCTTTCAGTTTTTTCTTTCAGTCTTCCCCATAGCTAAGCCATTTGGAATCCCTTGTCTCCCAAGGGCTCCTAAGGTCCACTACCTGGGGTTTACCTGTTGGAACTTTAACCAATAGTGTTATATCATAACATCCCAGAGAACCATCCTGTGGCTCCCCCATGCAGGTCATCACCTGTGGCCTCCTCAATGAACTTCTCCAGTTCCTGGTCCAGCAGCTCTTCCTTCCGCTGTTCCTCTGCACCAATCTGGTCCTGTTCCATCAGCTCAGTGAACCACTTGACCAAGATAGCCAGGGCATCAAGCCTGTCGTCATGGCTGAGGGCTCCCTTCTCGGCAGTAATCCGACTCATCTGGTAGAACAGTGAGTAGGCCGGGTCAGCCTTGGTTTCCTCGTGGTCCAGGGCTACAACCTTGGGATCGACGATGAGCCTGTGCTGCATCATCACGGGTTCCAACGTATCGATAATCCGTTGTTCTTTCTGCTGGTGGTTCTTCACCTCCTCAACAGTCACTGGGTAGATACGTTCCAACACTGGTTTAAGCAATGCCGTGAACATGCCATCACCAAAGTTATCCTCCACAACGATCTTCTCGATATTATGCTTCTTGGCAACCTTGGCTAATGACTCCAGTACCTCGGGGCTGTAACCACCTTTCAAACCTGAGGCTTCAGGGATGAACACGTTACCGTTGAGCATGTAACCCACGGCATAGGAGGTCTCATCCTTACCACGGCCTGAGGGGTCAATGGACATAACCCTGGTCTGGTAATCCGCCAGCTCTTTCGCCACATAGAAGGGCTCATAGAAACGATCACCAGTCAGCCCCAGGTTGGGTAGCTCGTGGATCGCATTCTCATGGCTGACAGAGTGTACAATCTCCGTTGGTCCTTTCTGGAAGGGTATCGACATCAGGGCCATATCGGAGAACTTCAGGGGATACTTATCGGCATCGCTGAGGCTTGTGTCCAACATGAACTGCAATGCGAAGCCAGACTTACCGTAAGACAGCAAGCGTTCCTGGAGGTCTTCATCCGAGAACCGGTCGGGGTCAGTTGTATGACCTGGCGTATAATTCTCATGGTCCGCAACATAAGGAGCCAACTTCCCGCCATAAGCCATGATTTGCTTGTCGCTGGGGAACAGGGCCGGCCATATCCGTATGTGGAAACCACGCTTCTCCATCTGGTTGTACAGAGACATCTCGTTCTGCGGTGTCCCGAGGAACAGTATCCTTGAGCTTTCCAAGGGTTTCAGGATCGCATCAAACTCCTTCACTGCCTCAGACAGTTTCTCCCTGGCAGTCTGGGTCTGACTATTGTTCACTACCTCGATGTCATCACCGATAATAACGTCAGCACGGGAGCCTGTGAGCTGCCCTGTGATGCCTACAGATTTAACCGAAGGGGAATGGTCAGGGCGGGCTGGTCCTACGTCAAAGGAGATCAGAGAGTCCCTCTGTCCCGGTTCTGACGATAGGTGTTCCAACCAGTCAATCGTGTTAATCAGCCTCTTGGTAAACGAGGAGAACTGATCGGCACGTTCCTTACTTGCAGAGACCACCATGATCTTAAGCTGCGGGTCTCTGTATAGAAGCCAGACGACATACGCTGAGGTAATCCAGCTCTTGCCCACACCACGGAATGCCTCAATGACAGAACGCTTGGGGCCAAACTGGAGGTAACTCGCAATGTCGTACTGGAGGGGTGTGGGGTCTGGTAGCGCCAGTTCCTTCCATATCAAGTAGAGGAAGACGCGAAAGTCCTTCTTAGTCTTTTCCTCAACAGATTGTGTCATAACTTATCCATGTCGTGTCTATACCGAGGTAAGGACTTCTGAGGACAACACAGAGCCGTACACAATGGTTTAGCCGTGTGTCAGGTCAGGTCATCCTCAGAAGCTCACACAGACGCTCTCAGCGCCTCTCAGTGCATAGGGTTGGTTGGGTCGTTCTCATCGAAGGATGGGAGGTTATCCCCCAGTTTCTCCAATGGGCTCTTACCCGTGAGCTTCACTTGAATATTGTTATCCTTGAGCATCCCTCGGATAACGCTAAGCTCGGCGGCAGTTACGGAACCATCCTGAACTCGCTTGGAGAGTTCCCGGACAGAATCGACCTGAAGCTCTTCAAGTAGCTCCATGAGTTCAGCGTTCAGTTCTTCCTTCATTTGTTCCGTCCTCTGTTCTTCTTTTTGCTCTGAAGCCGGAGGTTGCTCATCGCCCGGTTGGCTGGGTTGCGATCCTTATGGTCCACATCCTTGCCATCACCTTTCTTGGCGTTACCGGCTTTAATCATCTTCCGGCGACTCAGCACACGGTTTGACCTACGCTTTCTCTGCTCAGGCTTTCCGTGGTAGTCCCGGTACTCTTTCTTGTAATCTCTCTTCTTGGGCATATCCTTATGACCTCATACTTAGTGCTTTCATCAGGGTATCTACTGCACGTTTAACCCACCCTTTGCCGTACCTATCGAACTGGGCATACTGGGCATACTCATAGAGACGTAACTCAGTGAATACCCTTGCGGCTTGCTTGGGGTCTGACTGCTGGGCATGGCGGATAGTTGATGGCCCGAGGATTCCATCCACAGACGCACCAACAGTATCCTGGAGTAATGTCACAGCGGTATATGGCCCCATGTTGATCGCAGCGTCAGCCACGACCATGGCAAGGGGCGGGGGCAGCTCGTGCAACTTGAGGCCGAGCCAGAAGTCCTGCTCATAGATAGCCAGGGCATCTTCTGGACTCAGCTCTCGGATATTGACGTTAGGGTAGGATGCGGAGGAGATTCCGTACTTGGTCAAACCTCCGGGGTCATGAGGGTCAGTGGACAGACCACCTTCCCAGGAAAGGATATGCGCCAAGATCAATGCCTTGACGCTCATGTTTTAACTACTCCTTGTTTTTCAGGGTCTTGATTTCAACTCGAAGTTCGACTACGGCTTCTGAAAGTCTGCCCAGGTTTCCATCCATCTTGTCCAGAATCTTGATGAACCGTTCGCGGTTCTTTTTGTTCTGAGCCATCTGGTACTCCACACGGGACAGTCGTTTGTCGATCTCATCGATATTCTCCTCGGTTTTCATTGACTCCAAGGTCTCTAACCGATGATCGACATCGATTGTGCGTTGTGTTTGGGCGTACCAGAAGGGGATGAGGGCTATACCTGCGGCAACAATGACAATCAGAAACCACTTGGGTAGGGTTTTGAGGTGATCACTCATGACAACCGCTTTTTCCTCCCGCGTACCCAAGCTTGTTCCCATGCGGACACAAGCAGAATGTCGTAACCAAAACGATCAGATGGAAGGCCATAAATTATTCTCCCTGTTTCTGCTTTAGAGCCTCCACTTCCTGCTTTAGCTCTTTGATTGCTTCGACCATGAGGCCCATCATGTTTCCGTAGGCAAGGCTGTAACGGTCAGTCTCGGCGTTGTACTTCACAGCCTCAGGCAAGACCTTCAGCACTTCCTGGGCTATAAGACCCGTTTTGCGATCAGTCTCGACATCGGTTCTTTCATACGTAAAGCCGGTCAACTGGTCTACACGGTCAAGCGCCCCGTCGATAACTTTGAAGTCATCCTTAACGCGTTCATCCGAGTACTCCGTGATGCTACCATTCGCCGTGAAGTTACCAGAGACACGCTCAAAGGTGAACTTTGGGTAGATCCCGTTCCTGATCGTGAGGTCGCCTTTGTTCAGTTCAATACGGTTGTTATAGTTATCGTGGAAGATACGCATGTCTGCGTCATCACCGAAGCGAACCGACTTAGTGTTAGGCCACGTGGTGTGTCCCCCGACCGTGTCGTCGGCGTTCGCCCGGATGAAGTTACCAGCAGTCAGACCATTGAGCTTGTCACTGTCTGCTGCCTTGGCACCGGTTCCCAGTTTCCCATTAAGGGTTGACTGGAGGTTCGTGATATCCGAGATCGCATGCCCATGGCCTACAGGAGTCTTGTCGTCTAGTGCATTCTGAAGCCCTGAGATAGCGGCAATCTCATGGCTGTGGCTGGAGTCAGCCTTACCATTCAGAGCCGTTTGCAGACCGGAGATGTTGCTGATCGAATGCCCGTGAGAGGTATCCGCCTTTGAGCTGGGGTTGAAGTTACCCGCATGCCAGATCAAGTTGTTATTGACCTTTAGCTCACCGCTACCGGACGATCTCTCAAAGTTGAGATCATCATTGGTCTCGGTTCTTACCATCCATATACGGGTACCGTTGGCAAAAACGTCGAATAGAGCTCTGCCATTCTCATCCGCCTCGAAGGTGAACGTACGACCAACAGTGTTAAACGTCACATTATTCGTGAAGTGCACTGCACCATTGAACGTCTCAGTCGTATCCGTCCGAGCATAGCTGGATGCCTCAACACCTGACAATCGAGCTGAATCGTAAGCCGTAGCCGTAGTGCCAACCTTGCTGTCCAAGGCTGCTTGAAGGCCTGATACATTACCAATTGTGTGGTTGTGGCTATCGTTACCCACGGTCGCATTCAGGGTCACGTTACCCGAGCCATCGAAAGAGGCTGAACCATTGAGGTCGCCACTCAGAGATAGCTGGATGCTTGTTGCCCATTTACTGGCAGAAACCGCATTCGAGTTCAAACCGAGGTAGAGACCATCGGCCAAGCTTCGAGTAGGCACATTGTCTGAACCCGTGCCCACGTTCTTGGTACCGGCACTCCCAACCCCAAGGTTCGACCTTGCAGCAGAGGTACTGTTCACATCCGAGAGGTTGTCTCCCCGGCGTAGGTAGACCTGGGGAATAGGCACGGTGCCATAGATCAAGTCGTCGTTGACGATCAGCTCTTCGCCAACATCCACGAAACCAACCTGGGGCAAGGTACCTGGGACTGAGATCACCCAGTATTTTCCCTTGTCTTCTATCTGAGGGCTCGGAATCGGTAGTGTCCCACCTGACGCATCATACTGAGAGATGTAAATCCGGGCACCGTTGACCGCAGCTTGCGCTTGCTCTGCGTAGTGGCGTGAGGAGTAGAGACCGGGTTCGACCTCTTGTCCCCCAGGCTTGGAAGCCCACTCCATGGACTTTGCCTCATGTGCCGCAGAGTTGGTCTCAGAATTGGATGCATTGCCTTCACTGGTGGCCGCAGCCGAGGCAGAACCTTGGGCCGAAGTCGCAGAATCTGAAGCCGAAGTCGCAGAACCTTGAGCGGCATCTCGAGAAGCTTCAGTGTCAATCTTCGCGTTTTGGGCACTGCCCTCGTAGAACTCCGCGTTAGACGCCGCGTTTACAGCAGCGGCGCTTGCATCCGCAGCAGTCGTGCGGTCTTGCTCAACCTGGGTTGCCGAGGAGACAACAGTATCTTTCAGCGTACCGGTGAGAACACGATCAGCCTCAGCTTTACGCGCCCAATGAAGAGCGGAGTATTGACCTGGGGCTACCGGAGAGTCTTCAGCTTTAGTAGCCCAATCAATCGCTTCGTAGGCCCAGTGTTTTGCACTGTAGGTGCCTGAGCTTTCTACGGTCTGACCGGGCGTCTTCTCTGCCCATTCGTGCGCCTTGGCCTCGAAACCAGCTGCACCAGTCTCTGCGTTCTCCGCTTGGGCCTTCGCTGTTTGAGCATCATCCCGTGCAGACTCAGCGTCTGACACCCGGCTCTCAACTTGAGCAGTATAGTTATAGGCTTCAGTCGCAGCTGTGATCGCATTCTGAGATTGATTAGAGGCAACGTCTCTGGCACTGACAGCTGCGTTTTTAGCAACCTGTGTTTCATCCTCCAAGATATTCACGTTGGTCTCGGCATTCAGAGCTGCCAAGGCCGAATCAGCAGACGACTGAGCTGAAGCAGCAGCCGCGTCTTTATCCTGTGAGATACTATCCCGCAGGTCAGAGTTAATGCCGTACTGGTCGTCCACGTATTGGCGGTTGGCCGCATCGGTATTAACCTGGGGATATGCCAGGTCTTTCAACCGACGATCAATCATTGAGAACGAACCATCAGGCTCAGGCTTCACACTGTCCCGAGCCAGGTCGTATGCTTCCTGCATGGCGTAGAACACTTGGTTCGCACTGTCGTCCAAGTCACGCTCGGACAACTCAGCGGCATTCACAAAGTCCACGGCGCGATGCTGCAGGAAGGTATTACGGTACACCGTGATGTCCGCAGGTTCGGTCAGAGCGTTGTCCAGTTTGATAGTCGCGGCATCCACAAAGGAGAAACCGAACTCTTCCAGACCATTGATCGAGACCTTTACGTCATCCTCACTGATGTACTCAAAATCGAAGACAAACGTGTCGTCTCCAGTCTCAGTGTCATTCTTGGTGTATATTGTCCTTGAGAAATAACTTTCAGCCATATCATTCATCCATGATTAAGTTGTTGATTGGGTACGCCGCGTAAAACGACTTGAGAGGCATAAGGTTCATAAAGTTCCTCATGGTATTGTCGTCAGCCTTTCCTTGGGTCAGATCACCGAAGACCTGGGCACCGCTCTCTACCATCGAAAGCGCAGGGTTGGCGACCAAGGCGTCTGCCGCAGAGTTTGCGTACCGCTGTCCAATGGCCGGGTAACCAAAAGGGGTGCTGGCCTTGTTGTAAAGACTGAAGGCACCACCAAAGGATGTGGTATATCCCAGACCACCAAGGGCGATCTTATCGGTTGTCATGTGGTTCTCTTCCCACTCTTCCCGCTTGTCGTCCGACATCCCGGCCATCTTTATCTGATTCCGCCCCATGTACCAAAGAGTGCCTCCCATAACCTCACCCATAAACGTGGTATACGTTGAGAGTTGGTCCATGTTGGCCATCTTGTTACCGAGGCTTTTGTAGATACCTGACAGTAGAAGGGTCTGGAACTGGAACAGGAATTGACCAAGAGGTCTCTCCGTCCAACGGACACGTTCACCACTCAGAACTCGGAGGGTTTGGTTACTGGACATGCGGTACATCCCAGAGAGGAACTTGTCGATCAATTCCTCATCGACCTCTCCATCTGAGCGGAGCCACTTCTCGAACTTGAGGGTATTTACTGAGTCACCGAAGACACCCTTGGATGTTTCGACGGTTCCAGCCATGTGACCTGCTACCCTTTCGTAATCGACCTGGGAGAGACCCAGCTCTTCCTTGGTGAAGAATAACCTGCCATTCTTTTTGGCCTGAGCCGCGCTCTTATCCAAGGCCACAGTCCATAGGGTTCTTCTGGCGAACTGGTCGAAACCTCGCATCAGGGACACCGTCGAAACCGTTTTCATAGCCGAATGTCCAAGCCGTGCGGCAAAGGTCGTCGAACCATAGAGCCCGGTCTCTTCATAATGGTTGAAGTACATGTTGTAGTACATCTTGTCCATAGCGAAGCCTTGCTTCTCGATCTCTTTGGCCAGGGCCACCGAGTTCTCACGCAGGACAGGCACAGCTTTGAGAGTTGCCGCGACACCGCCACGGAATACGCCACCGACGAACTCAGCCATACCCGCAAGACCAGCCATACCGAGCATTACCACGGAGTTGTATTGGAGCGTTGCTGACATAGCGGCTTTCTGCTTGGCTGTCATTCCCTTGAAGTGGGTTGGCTTGTTCCGCACGTTGTCGATCATGTCGTCAAAGCGTCCAAGCTCCTTGTTGATAACCGATTGGTCCATTTCCTCCTTGATAAGCTCATCGTTTATCTTCTGACGAGCCGCTCGAATCTTGCCGGGACCGGACAGGCCCTTGGAGGCCAGAGCAGCTTCACCAGCCATCTCTCGGGTATATTGCTCCGAGATTGCAAAGGCGTTCGTGTTCATAACATCCCGGAGCGCGATCTGTTCGCCTAACTCCGCGTCAGACCTTGCGAAGATATTGAGGTCAGCCCTCTTCTTCATCCGGTCGATGTAATCCTTCTTATTAACCTGCTTGTTGGCCTTCCTGTCTGCCAGAACCTCGAAGACTTCCTCAAGGTAATCATCCGCAGACTGACCCACAGCTTTATCTTCCTGTGCAATATCCTGGAGAACCTCCCGCATCTTCTCTTTATCCTTGAAGATATCATCGAGCGATTCCATTTTATCTCGACGGAGAGCCTTCACCATGCCACGGGCAATGAGTTCTGCCGCAGCTTTAGGAAGCGTCTCGTTTGCCTCTTGCAGTCCATTCCTGAAAGCAGAGACCAACCGTTTCTCACCCCCGGCCTTATTCAACTCCTTTTGAACGGCCACCGGCTTGTACATCCGTGGTAGGTAATTGGCGTCCAGAGACCATTCGTCAGACCCTTCAACACCATAACGCTTGGCAAGCCGTGCGCTCATAGCAACCCGCTCACGGAGAATGTCCGCAGCTTCGTCCAGAGCCGGATTACCTGACCGTTGGCCAGTTATCACGATATCGAACACCTGATCACCCATCTCTTCAGTCAGATCGTATTGCTTGTTGATCTGGTTCAGGGAGATGTTGTTATCCTTCATGTGTTGCTGCACACGCTTTGCCAGCCGGAAGTTTGTCTGCTCGATGATGCCGTTGGCCTTGCCCTGTGACAGAAGGTCCGCAGCAACCCCTTGAGGCTGATTCTTGGATCGGATGGGGTTCGAGTACAGGATATGACCGAGACCTCTCATGGTCTTACTGAGGCTCTTCTGAACGGTCCCGTACAAGTCTTGTCTGTGAATCTTACCGGCCCACGACTCACCAGCACCTTGTGTCACTCCCTCCAGATCATCCAGATCATCATCCTGTGCCCTGACCGAAGCATGTACCTCATCACCGAAGCCGCCTTCTTCTTCAGGCTCAAACTTCCAGTAGCCATCATCTTCGACACGTTGGGTCCATTTGGAGTTACCCTCGGTAATCTTCCCCAGCTCTCGGGAGGCTTGTGACCTCAGGTCATTCGGGAGGTCTTCATCATCGGCCTGTTTCTGCAAGCTCTTCTTAATGATGTTCAACCTCTCGATTGGAGCCATCTGCTCAAATGTCCGATAGACTGCCGCTCGTGAGTTAGCATCGACCATAGTTTCCGCCGCTCGTCTCACATCTTCCTTGGATTCATCGAACTCCCGGCTGAACTTCAGGCTATTCGACTCCTGGTCCATGATCTCGTCGTATGCCTTGGCTTTCTCATCCTTGAGAATCAGCTCTGGGTTTCGTTTGACCCTGCGTTGTGCCCGTTTGTTAGCCCGCTTCTTGACCTTAGCCGTGTCGATCAGCGAGGGCGTTTCCTGGGGTTTCAGACTCAGGGGTACATTACCGGGGGTTTCCTCTGCCACATCCGCCGCATCAGCAACCACTCGTGTGTCTACGGTCTTCTCAACACGCTCCGCGCCTTTCCTTGCGCTTCGAGCCGTGAGTCCACCTACAGCGCCACCAAGGGGAGCTGCAAACAGGAGGGAATAACCTACCTCAACCATGGCATCCTCAGCCGTGTAGTTGTCATTGGTATAATTCTTGATCCCACCATAGATAGCCGCATCTGCTGCCGTGGTCCCGACGATCTCAGCCATAGCCATAGCACCTCGGGTTTTGTGAGCCATCTGGATACCTCTGGTCAATGCCGCTACACCAGAGCCAGCGCCCATAGTGGCCGCCGTGGTTCCTAGAAATACAGGGTCACGGGTCATGGAGAGCATGTTCGCCAAGAAGCTGGCACCTATAGATGTGGACGCATGGGTATAAATATCCTGCTCACGTTTCAGTCGCTTCGATAGGTCACGGGCGTGTTCTTCACTCACCGCTTCCTCATAGAAACGCTCCTGCATAGCGGGGTTCAGGTTCTCAACGAGGGGTTGTATATCTTCAGACTTGGGGTCGAAATTCTCCTGCTCTTCCCAGTCCTTACCGCCGAAATTAACGTGTGTAAATTCATCGAGGTCACTCGCTATGTTGGTGACGCTCAGGTCGGTAATAGAACCTTGGCCATACTGATTAACCGCATCTCTATAACGATCAGCCTTCTGAGCCCCACGACGAAGAGACTCTGCGCCTGCACTCCGACCATCCGTAGGGACGAAAGGACGGGTTCCTTCAAAGGGGTTTGCCTTGGGGGTTGAATTACTGTTTGGTTCCATCTGTCACCTCTGAGAGATGGGACTCCAAGTGATGAAGTCCCACCGTTTTAATATGGTGTGGGTTTCTTGATCGATCTATCTTCTTCAGGCAGTTCACGTAGTACCTGTAGGACTTGGCTTGGATGAACCTGGGGAGCCAACGCAAAGCCGTTCTTGTGTTTAATCTGAATGGCACCGGGTATCTCTGGATGTGAGGTAATCTGAATGGTTCCATCGCCATTAAATGCGTCATCGAGGTTATCTATCTCGAAGTCCATACTGGGGTTTGTGTCCTCAAACTGACGTTCCCACTCCGGTAACATCCTCTCCACAAAGTTTCTCATCACACCGTAAGGCTCTTTGTCCTTATCCACCCGACCGTTCTCATTGGTCCAGGCACCGAAGTCTTCCGCAGATCGAATCTCACGTTTGAATGAGTCGAGGAAAGCCTTACCGTTACGTCCCTTGAGTGTGAAGCTGTCACCAAACCATTGGGATTCTTCCGTGGTGTTGTAATCCGCAGATAGACTTTCGACCGTAGCTGTGAACGCGGCATCCATCGGCGCACTCTTCATGGTCTGTAGCCTTTCTTTCAGCTCTGGCATGTACTCGGTGCCATACCTATTCTCATAGTCAGACATGAGGGTTTGGTACTTCTCACGGTCCTGCCAGGAGGTATGTTCAGCCGAAGGTCCAGACTTGCGGTTCTCAACATGGTTCTTCCATCCCATCTGCCATGAACCACCATAAGCCTCCCTCAGAAGGTCCATCGAACGGAGGCGACCACGGGTCTCAGCATTGCGATCACCGGGGAAGTAGGTCTTCAAGGCTTCCGTCATGCTTCCACCGAAGGCACTGGCCACTTGATCGAGCGCCTGCCCATACTGAGTGATCTTCTCAGGGTCGAACTCTCCGTCTGGGTTCTTCACGATATTCGCAAAGTCCGTCATCTGAGTCTGAACTTCCAACGGAACATACTTGAGGTTCTTCTGATGCTGTTGGTAGGCCATTTGATACTGCTTGGCTTTCTCCGGGTTATCGAAGGTTCCATCCTCATTCATATTCGACCTGAGTCTTGCCAACTTTTGGCCAGACTTCTGGTAAGCCCCGTCGATCAACATGCGTTTGGCCTGTTCACCAACTTTATCGGTTAGACCATTACGATCTACAAGACCATCCACCAAGATATTCAAGCCTTCCTTCGTCTCGGGTCTCTTATCCTTCAGAAGTGAGAATATGACGTTCCTACCAGAGGCTTCCCGTTGACCAGACATGAGCCAGTCGTGGTGTGCTTCCTTCTGTTGTGCTGATTGGAATAGACCCTCTTCATCCATCATGTTGACGGTACTCCGGGCCTGTCCCTCGGTCAGCTCCGGGTCATTGTGAAGTTCGTAACTGAGGTCCATGTATTCCATCCGGGCCTGCTCCAAGCGTTCTTCCTCAATGCCTTCCGTGGCTGTGGTCAACTGGATACCAGCTTGTGACCGGAAGCCTTCGTCAAACTTCACGTTATCCACAAGGTCTTTTGCCTTATCGTACTGACCTGCTTGGTTGTACTGTTGGGCCAGGCCGACGAGAACCTCCTGTATCTCTTCAGGCCGTTTCTTATAGAGACCCTTCTGGTTGATCCCGTCTTGATACGCCTGATTGATGAAAGCACCGCGTTCACCGGGCTTGGCTTCTGCCATACCTGAGGTCAGATACTCCACGAACTGACGACCACGTTGCTGCTCTTCGTAGACCGTTTGTTTTTCCGTGGCATACCCGCTCATCTCAGATAAGAAATTCTTCTGGTACTTCTCTCGGTTATCGGTATCACCGTAACCACTGAAGAGAGCCCCGAACTCTTCCATTTGCTGGACCTCACCCACCACCGTCTCTGCCGGGAGTCCTTCAAGGTTCTGTTCTTCAAGTTTCTTTTTGATCGCCGGGACGTACTTCGCCTTATTCCTTTGGTATTGGTGGCGGTCGGCCATGTCTATCTCTTCCTGCTCTCGAACCTTCGTCCGAGCATACTGACCTGCCATCTGGTTTACCGCCCCAGCGGCCCTCTGGAAGTCCTGCTGCACGGATGTACCGGAGGCTGATGAACTCTGAGAGGGAGCTGAGGCGACACGGCGGGGGGAGGGCGAAAAGATGCGGCTATTGGGTTGCCTGATGTCGCCTCTTGCCATTATATGACTCCTTTACTTCCTGAACCGTTGCTTTGTCCTATCTTCAGGCTTGAACCGATTGAGGCACCTGTTGCCGCACCTTGAATACCAGAGGAGACGACTGAAGCCCAACTGAACTCAGGACTCTGCCACTGTGATTCGATCCGACTGTCCAAGGCTTTCTGAGACGCTTTGGTCTCCATCTCGTAGGCAGCACGGCTGTTATCAAGATCGCGTCCCAAGGTTGCCAGAGCTTTCGCAGCCTGTTCTTGGAAGCGTTGGGATAGGTTATTGATGGAGCGCCCGGTTAAACCTGAGGCTCCACCTCGGGCTCTGGCTTCTCCCTGTTTTTCGAGGGATTGAAGCTTGATGCTCCGTTTCTGTTGGTTGATTTGGTCTTCGGTCTGGGCCTGACGGATGTTCCGTGAGCGGTTCTCGTAGGTTGTATTGAGAACCTCAGCGTCCCACATCGCGGCGTTGTACTCGTTGGCCTGCTCAATGGCTTTGGATTGTCCGTAGGCGTCCAGACCCATCTGAAGGCCTCCCATTACGAAGGCCCCAGCGACTGCTGCCATAGGTCACACTCCTTGTGGTTGTGGGACTAACCTTAGGTCAGTCCCGAGGTTGAGACTAGATGCGACGGCTTCTCTGATTGAAGAAACCTTCCCATGTGGCGGATTGGAACTTGAAGCCGAAGACCTCGTGGTTCCTGATACGAACTTTAACGGCGCCGGAACGACCCATTATTGGCGCTGAGTACCGGCCTGAGGTGACTGGCACCTTGCCAATCAGGTTGTCCAAACGACCGAGAACACGGCCTTGGAACAACCGTGTCCGGGTTTCCCGAGCCAATGTCTCCACCTCAAAGATGAAGTTCGTCGTGTCGTAATACTGGATGTTTAACCGCTTGAGCTGTAATCGACCACTGGAGTAGGCCGTGCCGTCCCTGTCTCGAACTTGGAATGGCGAGAACTCGTAGAGTACGTTTATTGGGTAGCCCTTATAGAAGCGCCCGTCGATGGTCTTGGTGACCTCACCAGGTTTTAGGTCCGCTGGTAAATACTCCGTGTCTCGATACTCATAACTGTCGAGAAAGACCGGGTGACCATGGAATTGCTCCAGTTCGTCATAAGCCAACTCAATGGTCTCAAGGAAGGTCTCGTTTATAGGTTTCCCATCCCCTTCCTCATCTATCTGCCTTTCGATAAGGAATGAGAGCTGAGTGTTGTTGACCGATAGATCAACCACGTTTCCCGAGAATTCCCACTTGGACCATGCGGATTGCACTCGCTCATTATTCTTATCGAAGTAGTTGTAGACATACACCGTGCTTGAATGTGGACCAACCTGCGGGTCAGACGTAAGGAGGAACAGCGCATTGATGGCTGTATTGCCCACCATCTTCAGGACATTCCCTTCGATGTACTCTGGGACATGAGCGGTCACATCCTCAGTATTAAACTGGTAACCATCACCAACTGCGAAGAACTCTTTGACTGCTTTGTGTTTACCGCGCTTGGCCACAAAGTAGACCCTGTTGCCAATGGCTTGGGGTTCAATCGAAAGATCAGCTTCATCAGCGGTTGCCATACGAGCCATGATGGAGCCAGCCGTGAATACTTCGTCCTGCTGAAGGACGTACTGCTTTCGGTCAGTCCAGAGAATCAAGGCACCTGCACCGGGCGTCATGTGCCTGATGTTGACCACATCGTTGGTATCGAGAGACACTTCAATGGCATCGCTGTCTACGGTCGTGGCCACGGTTGTGGGAAACAGGTTGAAGAACTGGTTGACCTCAGAGATCGTCAAAGTATCGCCACTGGCCATTACTAGACGGTTTTGGTGTAGGCCTATGGCAGTGATACCTCGGGGACTGATCACAGTCGCGTCTTCCATGTTCTGCTCAGACATAAACGAGGGGAAGGGCGCTGAGTCATTATCACCAACACCACGGGGTTCCCATGGGGCCGTTGTAAGCTCGAAGTATATACCCAGGGCGTTATCGGTGGTCACTCGCCCTATGTCCTGCCTACGGTTAAGCAGCAGGGGCATGGTCTTTAGGTCAAACCTGTTTTCAGTTGCGAGACCAACGGCCTCTGTCCAGATGCCTTGAGACCCATCCGAGCGGTCAAACTCCAGCCAGTAACCATTGGCTTCATCTCCACCAATGTCGCCACGTACCTGAACCTTGTAACCATCGGGCACGTTGGCACCCGGTAAGTCCTGCTCAGACATTATGTTTCTCTTGAAGGCTATTAAAGCAGAGCCACCCAAGGAGTCGTTTGCTTCGAGCGTGAAGTCTTCTGAAGAGGACACATGGACCACGTTTCCCTCAGCTACGGCGATGATGCCTGTCTCATTGATAACCTCTTGGGCAAGACTCGCAGCAATCGACTCGGTGCGTAGACCATCTCTTGCACCATCAGCGGTAGTTTCAGGGGTCTTCACGTTATACAGAGTATCGTTGATCGTGACGTTATAGTTCACGGCGTAGTCCGCTTGGCGAACCCAGAGTAATGCCTCAAAGTTAGGACGCCCGGTTACACCTGTGGTGACCTGAAACTTTTCTGAGGATACAGCCATCGTCTTCGGATACCACTTGCCATTACTACTATAACCCTCCCAGTTAATACTAAGCTGTGAACTCTCGGAAACTTCGATGGCTTGGCCAGGCGCAACCGTAATAAATACCTCTGAGCCTTTAACACCCGCGTCGAAACCCGCAAAGTCTTCGGATAAACGAACAGCTAGACGGGAAGCAATGGATGCGGGCGAATCCCTGAAGTCAAACTGGTAGGTTTTACCGTTGATGGTGTATCTGTAGTAACTGTAACTTCCTTGCGCTAGAAACAAATCATATTTGCCAATGCTCCGATAATTATTACTACGAATGGACAACGTGTACTGCCGATACTCCGTGACCGTAGGCTCGGCATCGTCATCACTGTCCCCAATCACTCGCCGGGTCGGGAACGTGCGATTCAGGATAAGCACACTGTCCTTAATTGGTAGGAGCTGGAAGGCCTCTCTATGTGTCCAATTACCCACAGGGTTGAGATAAGGAACGTCCTTCAGTGAGCCACCAGTTATATCCAACTGCTTCTCAAGCTCTTGGCTAATGTCTACGGGATACTCGGTCCCGGCATCACCATCGTAAACCTTGAGCTTCTGACCACCGTCATCATTTAGGACGACCCGATAATGCTCCCGGACATCCCTGTGATAATCCATGATGTAGGCTTGATCTGCGGAGATACCTGAGGGGCCATTCAACTTGGTCGATGGGCGGGGGGATAGCCCTGTGACAAGGGAGTTCCAGCAGTTGATCTGTTCCTCACACTGGGTCGGTAACCTCAGGGCTGGGGCTTGTTGAGAGACTCCACCTACCAAGTTGGTTATTTCCTGAGATACGAGTTGTCCCATTAGTGAAGACCTCCTGTTAGTGCCCGAGAAGTTGGGTCAATAAGCCCACCGTCCGTGTGTTGCTTCGAGGAGCTTCGGTAGTTATCCCGAGCTATCCCTGGGTTATTCATCAGACTGTAATTACCAGCCTCCAGTTCTTCAGCCTCCAGATGAGCAAGGGCTTCCTGCTCGTCCCGCAAGTGGTAACGCGCCAGCGCATCTGACCCGAGGAAGTCATTCTGGAATATCCGGGAGGCTTTGACCACGATGTAGATTTTGACTGATTCAGGGAGTTCGTCCCAGTCGAGACCCACCACGAGCGTTGCTTTGATAGTTCCCCCCATCTGATATGTCCGATTGATCACATCATAGAGTTTACGACCTCGGGCCTGGAACTGTTGACTTCCTGTGTCCAGCTTCAAGGTATTCCGTGGGAGCTGAATCTCCTTCTTATTGTTGGGAATCAATTTGGCGTTTGGGGTTGTGTTGAAGTACCAGCCGAGCCGTTGGATGTCCCGTGAGCTTCTCTCCAGTTGGAGTTGAGCCAGTCGTGATTCGGAGAGGCCTGTTCCTACGGAGTTTACCGGGGCTTCACCGATGGAGGCCAATACCTCGTTCACAGCGTCTAGTTCAGTCATTGGGCCTAGCATTCTGACCTCCTTTGTGATAATGGAAAAAATAGGCCACCACCCGGAGGTGATGACCTTAAGATGACCTAAGCATTAGCTCGGGTCTTTACGCCTTATACGTGGTACTTCTCGATAACCACACACATACCCGGACGCAGGATGTCGTGACCGACAGCCAGTTTACCCAGGATGTTGTGACCAAGACGCAGCGGCTCAGGAACGTGAGTTACGTTCAGGTCCAACAGCTTGGTGGTGGCAATCGCGTCTTCCACGAATACCAGACCAACGACGTTGCTGTAGTCGCCACGGTACTTGGCGGCGTTACCAGAACCGAACTCTACGTCAGACAGCGGCTCAGGATCGTCTACCAGACCGGCAGACTCATCGGCACCCGGCAGGTTGTTGGACTCCCAGACGTTGATACCGGCGATACGAGCCACGGGGCCAGTAGCCTGCATGGACGGATCGACAGAACCAGCTACGTCCTTGTTCAACCAAGTGATCGCGGTAGCGTCATCCTGAGAGATGTTAACCAGGGCTTCGATCTGCTCTGGGCCGAAGACCACGTTGGCGTTCTTACGGATGCTGTTCTTGCGGAACTGAGTCCGGGCCTTGTATAGGGCATCAACCAGGGCAGCACCCCTGTCCTCGTCACCAGCAGAAGACAGCATGACGTTCTGGGTGTAAGGCTCATCCGGCAGGGTCTTAAGACCGGCAGCTACAGCCTCAGAGTTACCGGTGATGTAACCAGCCTTGGCCATCATGCGGAAGATGTTCCGGTCAACGAGACCAGCCAGAGATTCGGCACACTCGGTGCTGTACTGTTCGCGCACATCATAGTGCAGAATCGCTTCCTGAATGTCCGGGATGAACACAGGAGAGATCGCGATGTCGTCAATGGTGACGGTGCGCTCAGCGTGGCCGATCTGATTGGTTTCGATCAGCTTACCGGGAGTGTGGTACTTCGCGGTGTTCTTACCGATCAGCGGGAAGCTTGCGGATTTACCATTATTGATGGTGCGAACCCGAGTTAGCTTCATGGCGATGTGCAGGTCATGGAACATAGTCATGACTTCGCCGCCATACTTCTGCAGGAACAGAGCACGGGAATCGCCGGAGTTATCGTGCTGACCCGGCTGAGAGAGAGTTTGATCTGAAGGGAATACCATAAAGTGTTTCCTTAATTATTGAGTGTCTTCCGTGATTATGTCTAGACATTGAGACTATTTAACCGAAGGTCATCCAACCATCGGCGTTCATTCCTTTCTTGGAGGCCTGACCTGCAGCCAACCTCTTGTCGATCTCGGCTCGATAAGCTTCGCCAATACCATCCTTCCGGCGATACCGGGGGTCTTGCATGGCTTCCATCAGATCACCATCCGATTGAATTGGCTTAAGGCCTGCCGGGGTGTTGCCATTCACACGGGTACCCTCGAAGCCGTTAGCCTCGCGATACATAGCCTGGAGTGCTTTCGTGGCCACTTTCTTGGCCTGAAGATCAGAGCTATCGAAGACCTTGTTGAAAGTCTCAGTCTCACCTTCTTCCAGGGCGTTCTCAGCCCACTTTTGCATCTCCTCGTATTGCCCCTTGCCACCGACCATGTCGTGAATCTCACGGTCGTGCAGTTGGAGTTCCAGCTCTCGGATACGGCTATCGGCGTCCGACCCATCAGACTCGGGGTTATCATCTGAGGGGTCCTCTTCCTGAGAATCACCTTCGTCGTCGCCTTGGGACTTATCTTCGCCACCGGTCGGTTCGTCACCACCAGAGTTCTGTCCCTTCAAGTCGTTGTATGCATCAATCAGTTGCTCCATCGACTCAAAACCGTCAGGCAGACCATTCGGCTGGTCGTCCTGTTCTTCACCCTCGGTTGGGGTTTCAATCGGGTCGCCATTGGCGTCTGTCACCCGAAGATCGCTGGTATCTACTTGCGGGTCTTCACCGCCTTCCTGACCCTCTTCAGGGCCTTTGTTATTGTCCTCTCGGGCCACCTTGACCTCCTTGCATCATCTGTTGGATTGCTGCGGTTCCACCTTCTTGTCCGAGCTGTTGCATCATCTGTTCCTGCTGACGGGACTTGCGCTGTTCTGGCGTGAGAATCAGACCTTCCGTGTCGATACTCAGGGCTGCAGCCATACGCGATGCCAATTCGCTGAAGTTGACGTACTCCTGAAGAACCTCAGGCCCCAGGTTTGCGAACTGGCTGATGAGAACTTGAAGCTTTTGAAGCTCCTGCTCTCGTCCCAGTGCGTTAATCCCTGTGATAATCTGTGGTTCCAGAGTGTCTTTGGGCATCTCCGGGAGCTGGCCTGCGGAATGCAAATAGCCAATCTCAAGGTCTGCGATAGGTTTCTGCAGCGTGTTTGCCAACTGCGTGAATAGACCGCCAAGACCCTCTTCGAGCATCTGGGTAACCTGACGGATTTCTTCTGCGGTTACACGCTCCGCGTCCCTGCGGATGGCGCCTGTCATCAGGAATGACTCTTGGAGACGTTGGATGACTTCCTGTCTCATCTGCTGGGCTATCGCAAAGTCGCCATGCTTATCCATTTGCAACGCCGTGACATCTCCATCGTTCCCTTTCACGAACCCACCGTTCGGAGCTTTCTCCAAGGCTGCGGGTTTCGCTGACGCACCGGGCTTAACGAGGAATATAACTTTGGCTGCGGCGACTGAGGCTTGTGTGATCGCTTTGGTCAGAACCTCAAGTGTGTTGAAGTCTCCCATGTGTTCTTCGACGTAGGACCGTCCATAGTCTTCGCCATCAACTTTGACCAGCCGTTGAGCGACCCAAGGGTTCTTCCCTTTGGGATACATCGAATGGGAGGTCTCGATCTTGACCCCTGCGACTTCTTGGTATGACTGCCAACGCTCTCCATGCGTTTTGTAAATCCGTGTGTAGACCTTTACGTCTTGCTCAGTCTTACCTTTGGCATCCTCATCAGCGGCAACGTGGGCCTGTGCTTCTGCCGGTAGCTTATCCTTGCTGACAGACTCACAGATGATGATCTCACTGGTGTCGCCTTCAGAATCACGTTCCACCACATATTGGCTGAGAGAGTAAGCCCTGACGCTCTTCTTTCCGTAGTAGAGCAGGACGTTACCAGCCACCAAGAGGTGCTTGAGTATGTAATGAAGCCGTTCCCGAGTGTCCTTGTTCTCGATGTTTTTCATCGCGATACGCTCGATAGAAGCCAAGGTTGCCTCGACCTCACCGTGAGACGCTTGGTCAATCCCTGCGTCATTCAGGGTCTTCTCATCCACAGTCAACCGAAAGAACGGATAACCGGGTGGCAAGAGACCCAGCAGCAGTTTTGACCCAAGGTTCTTAACAGCAGCCGCTCCCAAACCCTGGTAGGGTAGGTAATGGTCACTGCCTTGGGAGGCTTCATCGGGTGGAACTAGGGAGGGAATTGTGACGGATGCACAAGCCTTCGCTCGGTTCAAGTAGGCTTCGCGCTTCGAGCTGAGGGATTTATATCTCCCAGCTAATGTATGCGCTTCTGCCATTCAAATGTCCTTATTAAATGTTCAGGCCACTCTTTCCCTTGGCCTTTCCTGACTTATCACCGGTATTAACTCCCGGTCGCTTGAGGTCTCGCCTCAGTTTCTGTCGGGTGTTTTTCCGCTTCTTGCCGGTCTTGTCGTTATTCGCCGGCTTCTTGCCCACGGAGACATCACCGGATTTAGCCGGGGGCGGTGCAGGCGGCGGGGGCGGCGCAGGTGGTTTTACTGCTGGGTCATCGAAGATTCCCATCTTCAGTCTCCTCGTCGTCCATGTTCTCGATGTATTCGATGACTTCACGCCTTCCAAGCTTCTGGTCGATAACCCTCAGATCGTCTTCCGGTTCTATCCGGGTGTTGAACGAATCGTTGAGCCATTCGATCAGTTGTGCTCTCAGATAGGCGTTATGTCCTATCCTTAGCGAAGCCATTTGTTACCGGACCCCAGCGAGGACAGGTTCTTGAAGCGTGAAGGTCACAACCTCACCATCAATCTTCGTTTCCCCTTCCTTAACCTTGCTGTTTTTGTTGGCCAGGGCTTTCTCCGCGTCTTTCTTACTCGGGTACAGATCGGTTGGATTGGACGGGAACTCGACAGTCTTACCGGTATCCCGGTCGCGGACTCCAAATACGACCATAGGTTTACTCCTTCATCAGTTTGTTGGCTTCATCGATTCGACCTGCAGATTCACTCCGCTTGGTCTTCTGGTCTTCTGCATAGCGTTCTGCAGCTTCAAACGCAGCGTTCTCCTTCTCGTTCGACTTGCGGATACGCTTGGACTGGGCTTTAACCTCAGTCAGTGCGAACTTAATGAACAGCGTTTTGAATGCTTGGGCTAGACTTAGAAACATAGGGTCTATCTCCTGTTATGATTTGCGTTGGGTCTGGATAAGCTCACGTTTGGAAAAGAAGACCATCTTCTCCGCGTCATACAGAGAGTCATTCCCTGGCTTACCGTTACCCTGGCGTAGAGCAGCCTTGCGCCAGATCGCTTTGAACACGTTGGCTTCAGCCGGGGTCATTTCCAGGGCTTCAATGAGGTCGTTACACTCAGCGGTGTAGGGCTCGGCGTCCTCGTCTGTGGGTTCTTCCACATCGGTCTTGTAGTAGCTGTTGGAACCACCAGAGAGCCGTGAGTCGGTAGAGCTTGGTGTCTGTCCCGAGGTCGGGACTTCAGGTTGTGGGATACTACCCACCACAAGCTCCAATTGCAACTGGCACTCTTCAAGGTCCAGCCACGTACCTGTGGTGAACCAAACCTTCTGACCACCGAACCGTCTCAGTCCGTTTGTCGTCTCTACCTCGTCGATCATTGTTGTGTATCTGGCAGGGCCTACGTCGCAGAGGAATGGTTCTCCACTCTTCTTACGGACAATAGCGCCTTCCTTAATCTGATCTGGGGTCATACAGCTTTACCTCCTGTTTATTGGTGTTCCACTCGCCATGGCGCAGAATCCTTGAGACACGAGCCTGCAGTAATGCGGCCTCCTCGTTCAGACCTTGGCGCTCGAAGTTGGCTTTCACGACATCCCACATGTCTTCGGCATCATCCTTGGTCCATCGGGTTTCAGTCGTATCCTTACGCTTGCCAGACTTGAAGGTGTGTTCATAGGACACCGGCTTCTGAAGGTTCTCAAGGGCATCCAAGGCAGTGTCGAAACCAACCTGAGGACATCCTGGGTAACCATCTGTCTGGTCTCCGGCCAATGCCTGAGCCAAGTGGAACCGGTCGGCATGTTCTCGGGACACTTCCCACGGTTGATAATCCTTGTCGGGATTGAAGAGCCAACCTGGGATGGTCTGCATGTCCTTATCAATGGACACGATGATTTTCTTGGCCTTTGGTTTGTACTTCGGGTTGGTCGCGAGGATGCCCATCACATCGTCAGCCTCAAGGTTGGGCCTCATGACAGACTCGTACTCTTCTGCGAGTGCTTCTTTCAGCTCACGTAGAGCCATGGGTTTTCGGCCACCTTTGCGGTTGCCTTTGTAAGTCGGGAGGATGTCATGTCGCCAGTACCGGCCTGTTGGACAGGACCAAGTGAAGATCACCTCATCAGCTTTAAGCTCTTCCTTGAGGCGTTCAATCTTACGGGTCGCGTGTCCAAAGGCGGTGTCGAAGTCAGAGTAGAGAACCCAGATGCCATCCGGGAACTCCACTTCATGTTCAGCCACAGAGGCTGCTTCATAGGCGAAGACATCTCCGTCCAAAAGAAGGACGGTCTTGCTCATCAGTGGGTCTCCTTCCACGTTGTTCCAATGTCGTAGTCACATGCCAGGGGGCAGCGGAACTTAAAGAATTGCTCAGTCTTCTCGATGGCTTTCTGGGACAGTTCGCCAAGATTCTCGCCAATCTCATGGCTTCTCACGGCGATCTGAACCTCATCATGCACCCAAGCACAGAACACAAAGTCACCGTCCCAGCCGTGCTTCAAGCCAGCCTCAAGGGCCAGCTTCTCAAGCTCGACACACCACTTCTTACAGATGAGTGCGCCTGCGGACTGGAGCAAGGTGTTTAGGGCTGCGTGTTCAGAACGGATGGTCAACCTGCGGCCATCAAGACCCTTGAGGTCACCGTTCTTACCTACGGCTTTCTTCACTGCGTCACGGAGCTGGCGGATTGCCGGGGTGTTATCCAGGAACTTACGCTTGAGCTGTTTACCCTTGCGCTTCTTCTCTGCGGACGTTCCGTTGGGTACAACGATGGAGCCAATCTTCTCGTCACCACCGCCGTATAGAAACGCATAGATGAAGGTCTTGGCGATCCCACGGATACGCTCATGTTCCTCGTTGTCCTCACCACGCTCTGTTCCGGGAGGGACTAGGCCGAGGGCCAGTACGTTAGCCCAGTGGATGTCACCTTCCAGAATCTCCTTGATATAAGCACCACCGTCCCACCTCGCCATGAAGTGACCAAGGCACCGGAGTTCCAGACCTGAGGCATCTGACCCGAAGAGGCGCCAGCCGGGAGGTACTGTGAAGAGTTCACGGCACTCAGCCCCATAGAGGGCCTTAAGGCTTGGCACTTGGGCCACGTTGGGTTGGCTGTGGGTCGCTCGACCGGTCACCGCAGCGTTGGTGTTCACGGAGCCATGGATGAACCCGTGCTTGTTCACGACCTTGAGCCATGCCTGCTTCCCATCAGCAAGTTGGCCCATGCGCTTATCAAGCGTCAGGTAATCAACGATGAGCTGGGCCTCGGGATAAGCCAGAGACGACAACGTGTCCTCATCGACCTTGGGCTTGCCTGTGTCCGTGAAGACCTCAGGTTCCCAGCCATACCGCTCGATCATCACCTTGGCGATCTGGTCGCGAGAACTGGGGTTGAACTCCACGAGATTCACAGCGGTAAACAGAGCGCCTTCCGTGCGGTCAGCCTTCAGGACATCCTTGCGATATCGGATGGTACGCTTGGGCTTTCTGATGCCCTGGCTCTCATACCAACAACCGAAGGTCTCCTTGAGCTGGCTCTCGACCTCGACGTACTTGGCCCGTAGTTCCATCTCCAGTTTCTCCGCGTTCTCAACGTCAAAGTAGAAACCGTTGCGTTCCTGCTGGGCCATGAGCCATGCGATATCATGCTCAAGGGTAATGGCCGTGGGACTGTGCTCACGCTTATCCAGCGCCTTGAAGAGCTTGACGGTTACCCGAACGTCCTGTTCGCAGTATTCCAGCATCTCCTCAGAGTAATGCTCCCAGTCAGTCTCCTCACCGAACTCGTCCTTGAGTTCCTTAAGGCGGAAGCCCCAGGCCTTCAGAGAGTGAGACCCAGTGAGCTTGGGCGGAAGCACAGGTTTCCCTTCCCGTTGCTTCAACTCCATGGATAGCATCCGAGTGTATTTCGCAAGGCGTTGAATCTCAGCCTTATCATCCTCGTCCTGCTCTTCCTTGAGCGTTATCTCCGTCCGCCGTTCAATCGCACCGTCCAGTTTCTTCTGGGTTTCCTGAATCTTGCGGTATCTCCGGGTTCTCGGGAGGTCTTTATCCCCGATGTTGGAGAAGATGAGACGAGAGGCGACCATGGTGTCGAACAGGTTGTCTGACCTGATGACGCGGCCTGAGAGTTTCTCTAGGGCAGGGTGGTCGTACTTGATTCCGTTATGGAAGGCTATTAGATCGGCTTTCTCGCAGAGGTCGATGAAGGCGTCCATTTCTCCGGGTCGGAACCGGTAGATGTCACCTGTGTCGATGTCCTCAGCGACAGCACAGTGGAAGAGGGAGACCGTATCGAGAAGACCGTTCGCTTCGATGTCTGCTGCTAGTCTCATCCGTCAGTCCTGCCCTCCGGGTTGTATATAATGTCTGTCCCAAGGAGGTAGAACGAAACGGTGTCTTCCGCTACTATTTTCCGCATAATGTGGTTACGGAAAGGGTCGAGGAAGGGCGTGTAGTTTGCTTCGTTGAGAAACTGATACATCTCATCCCGCGTCAGTTCGATGTAGTCAATATCTCGGTCTTGCTCAGCGGCCTCAACCTTGGCCTCGCGAACCTGTTGCATAATCGGTTTTCTTTTCTTCAGGTTTACTCGCATAGCTATACCTCCTGATCTTCAAATGGAGACTTCGCAGCCACCTCGATGAGGCCTGTCTCTGAGTCGTAATTAAGGGGAATGGTTGCCCCGGTGCTTTGTCCGGTGTAACGGTCCTTCAGTATCCTGAAGATCGTAGTCTGCCTTTCGATGGGGTCGGATGCCTGCTGGTTACGCTCCAGGCCAAACATGAAGTAAGACCAGAAGCCAATCGCTCGGCTACCCTTGAACTGCCTGATCGTTGCACGACCACCTTCCTCGTGCGGAGCCCCTTTGTCCGGGGTCGTAAGGTGAGAGATGAGGTGAATTATGATGTTGTGACGCTTGGCCAGTGAGCCCAGCCTTGCCATTACATCCTCAAGTTCTTCCTTCTCGTCTTTCTCACCGCCTGTCGCCAGTGCAGTCAGATGGTCGATATAGAAGAATTTGACACCCTGAGCAGCCAGGAAGATGATCGCTGGCTCAATCTCATCGAAGTCCGTACAACCGAATGAGTCCCAGATATTGACCATATCGAGAAACTCTTCGTCTGCCAGAACCTCATCCATCTCCCTCTGTTCCCAACCGGAGTCAGGCACATGGAAGGTGCGTCCAGCTACTTTACCGGCGATGCGTTTCCCCAGTTCTTCCGGGGACATCTCCATGTAAATTGCTGCCACAGGTTCACGAAGAACCTTAACGTCATAGGCCATGGACTGGGTAAAGAGGTCGGTCTTGCCAACCCCGGTGCCAGCGCCAAGGGTATAAATCTCACCGAGACGACGACCGTAGGTCAGCTCAGTCAGCTCCTTGATGAACCAGTCGTAACCCCATTGGATAGGAGCCTTGATTGAGTCCACGATGTCCGACATCTTGAGCAGACCGGCGGGCTGGTACTTCTTGGCAGACCACACGGCTTTCGCTAGGTCTTCCTGTCGTCCAGCCTTGAGCATGTCGCTGGCGTCTTTCAACGGCAGGTCGATGATCTTCACGTTCAGATGCATGAGCAGATTGGCGCATTTCTCAACAGCTTCCTGACCGGCGTCATCCATATCGAACGACAGCAGGATTTCATCGAAGTTACTCAGGTAGTCCAGGTTCTTTGAGATGACCTTGTGGGCACCCTTGGAACCGGTGGGCACAGAAACAACGGGATACTTGTTCCCTTGCACCTGACTGAATGACAGAGCATCCAGCTCCCCTTCCGTGATGATTATCTTGCGACCACCCTGGAACAGGTGCATACCCATGAGATAGGAGCCGGGGTCGCCCAACCCGATGAAATCCTTATTCTTGAATCTCACCTTCTGAGCCTTCAGTCGTCCCTTTTCGTCACGGATATCCGCGATGTGGACCAACTGACCATTGAAGGTTCCGATCTTGTAGCCATACTTCTGGCATGTCTCTTGGTGAAGCTTTCGGCTCTTGATGGGTCGCACCTCGCCGTCTAACGGCTTGAAGTCCAGCTTGGGTTTGGAAGCCTTGGGAGCCTCCTCTCCATCTGCTGGTTCAAAATGCTCACAGCCAAAACAGTAAGCATGGCCATCCGAATACCGAGCGAGGTTATCCTTAGAGCCACACTCGGGGCAGGGCTCCTTCCGTAAGAACTCGCTCTCAGATTCCATTACAGCGACCCGTTACGGAGACTCAGGCGGTACGCATTGTTGTACTGCACGACAAGCTGAGGGAGTTTCGTGGCGATCTGACCATGAGTCCCAAACATCAGGACGAACTCCATCTCAGTCCGAAGGAACTTAAGACGTTCACGGTGAGCAGGAACATAGCGGACATAACCATCGCCAATGTCCTCACCTCGCATGGCGTTCTCCGTACCACGCAGCTCATGAACACGAGCAGCCAACCGTGTGATGCCGTAGTTATTAATGGCTTCCCACGCGGTAATCCCGCCGTTCTCCTCAACGTGACGTACTACCTTCTGACATTGAGTCAGACCTGGGGTCGGGTTTAGTTTGTGTACTGCGCCCATAGGCACCTCCTGTTTAAATAATGGTTTGGTAAAGGGGCTCGGCCTCGTGGTGGATACAGCTCAGGAAATCAATGAGGCCATTGAGAGCTTCCTTTTGGGCTTCTGTGTACTGATCGTCAGAACCGACGACAACCACAAAGATAGAGTTCTCGTTATAACGGGCATCGCAATTTCCCACGGTTTCCTCTTTACGAGCAGCCGGGTAGTTACCATGGCCTACAACGTCTCCATCCCTGAGAATGACGTAATGACAACCGAGGCCATTACAGCCCCGGTCGCGGTCCATACACTCAACGTCCCATGCGCTGAGATCTTCCTGACCAGTACCGGTTCCCATGACCACAAAGTTCGTGGTCTTATCGCGGGGTCGATACATTTCATTTTTTCCTTAAATCGTTATCGTGGGGATAGTGTTCAATACTGAAACGGATGGTCTCTTCACCTTTCGGAACGATGTACTTAACGATGTGCAGGTCGTATATCCTGTTGTCGTTGAAGTCATATCGCTGCTGAAGGCAATCAATGAAGGGTTTCAGGCAGTTATCGATGTCCGAGGCTTTGTTGCTATAGTGGACTTCGATGGTCAGTAGTAGATTGCCTTCCGTTGGCAGATCAAGGTCAGGCAGATTCCTCCGCATGTGGTTTTCGTACAGACGATAGGCCTTGCTCTTGACCTTCTTCCCGAGGTAACTCTGGTTCGCAGAGAGAGGCTTAAGACCTGTCTCTACGGAAGTCATACGAAGTCGTCGTCATCCTCCTCGCCCTCTTCGGGAGAGTTGGACTGATCGCTGAACCCATTGTCCTCGCCATCGTCGTTGTCGAACTCATCCTCTTCAAAGCCATCGTCGTAAGAACCAAAGCCGTGATCTTCTGCAGACCGAGCGCTGGGCTTGGCCTTCTTGATGATCTGAACAGCCTCAGGTTCCAGCCGGAGGCCGACCTCGTTCTTGTTCTTCCAGGTGAAGAGCCGCATGTTTACAGCCACGGTCGAGCCTGGGTATACAGCCGGGAGTTCGGCCTCAGCGTCTGACTTATTGGAGCCAATGAATTTACCCTTGGCGTCGAAGAACTTAACGGCTTTCTCGAAGGCAGCCTTCCCTTGGCCAGCGATACGCCTCATGTTGATGTTGAAGGTAACTTTGCCTTCCTCCTCATTAATCTCGTACATCGTACCGGTCACCTTGACCTTCTTACCGGCCTGGACCTTCATCTTCTCAGCGTGGTCAGCTCGGGCCTCATCAAGCTCTTCACACAGAGCCATGGCCTTCTCGTCATAATCCATGATGAGCTTTACGCTATACTTACCTTCCTCATCGAACTCGTAGTCCGCCTTGGTCAGGTACGGGTAGTTCGCAACGCCAGGTGGGGTCGTCTTGAATTGAAATTTACTCGCCATTATGCATTTCTCCTGTAACGGTCTCGTGTCCAGCAGTAAGCGATCCATGCTGTATCTGCGCCTTCCTCATCAGCAAGCTGAAGGAAGACCTCAAGCGGTACGCTCATCTTCTGGTCGATCAACATGTGAAGTTTTGTCTGTGCGGAAATCTGGACCATCAGAGCCTCCTTGTGTGTCTTTATCCATAGGTAAGCCATTTAAATAGAACTGGTAAGCAGGCACGACGACCCAGAGGTTCACCGGGGGCACATCATTTGATAGGACATGCTCCTGAAGCGCACTCGTCGTTGCCGATCTCGTCAAACGTGTTGTTCTCGTCATCCTCAACATCCACGGGTGAGAGCTTGGCGACGTACTCTTCGTACTGCTCCTTGGTTACAACCTCCTGAGGTAGGTAGGGATAACCCAGGTCTGCAGCGGTCTTCGTGGGGTCAGTCCGGTAGAGGAAGGACACACCGACATAGACATCCCAGTTATCCAGGAGCCAATCGATGATTGCAGGGACTTCCTCGGGGTCGTAACTGATCGTCACGCTGGTGTTCTGTTGCGTCCAGTTCTCTTGCAGCAGCTTGTACCGTTCGAGTTGGTCTACAGCAGACTCCAGGTTCACCTCTTTGTCATCCACCTTGTCAAAACCCACACCGTCATACTTAACGGGCATGGTTACGATGACATTGGCCTTATCAAAGGGATGGTCCATGACCTTGTAGTTGGCCCGGTCCAGCTTCTTGACCAGTGGGTCATGCTTCGAGAAGTTGATGTTGTTGAAGATGTAGCGTCCAAGCGGTTTGTGAACACCCTCGGTCGTGTCCATGACCTTGCTCAAGGTTCCTGAAGGCTTCACACAGGTCACGTTCTTGGGTCGTGGTGTGTTCAGCTCATCAGCCATTGAGTAGGCCGCGAAGGTGGCGTTACGCTCCATGTCCTTGTAGTCGTAGGCAGTTAGGTCAGGGCGCTTAGCAATGCCTGTCAGACCAACGCCACAGAGTCGGAGATGGAAGTTGTTAAGATGCCATGACTCTTGCAGGACACCATCCCTAAGATCGACACAGGTCTGCCGGTAGTTGGCTCGGGCAGCGATGCGTAGGGCTCGGAGCAGGCCAACGGTGTCACCCTTGAACTTGGCGACATCAACCTCGGTCAGATTACAGAAGGACTTGTTACCCAGCAGAATCTCAACGCAGGGATTGGCGCCTTTGAACCACGGGGCTCGACGCAGGGCTTCCTCACCATTGATGAAACCTGGCTCAGAACCACCAGCTTCCTGCATCAACTCGAAGATATGCTCCAGCTCTTCCTTCAGCGGCTTCTTCTTGAACAGCAGACTGTTGTTGCTCTGGGTGCGATGCTCAAGGCCGTATTCCCAGAAGTCCTTCTTAGCGACAGCGAACTCGCGCCACTCGGGTTCATCCACAGGGAAGATCGCAATCTCAGCACTACGGCGTGACGAGAGGACGGTGCCCAGCAGGTTCTCAACATCGAGAATGTCCATGCGGGTCAACATCTGGCCAGCCTTGCGGTTCATGATCTTGGCGATCTTGGTGTAGGCCTCAGCGATCTGCTCATCACCTGAGGAAATCCAGCCGTAGCCAGACAAGCGTTCACCGGCAGGACGAATCTGAGAGAAGTCCAGCACGAGCTTACTGACGTTGTGTTTGCCAGCCATGAGTTTGCCGATGGACTTGGCCCAGGCCTTGGCGCTATCGCCTACCGTGATGGTCCAGACGCCATCCTCGACGGTCTCACTGTTCCACTCGTTGCCACCTTTCTCGGTCCTCTCGGAGCGGATGACTTCGATATCAGGAATCGGCTTGAGGAAACCGGTCAGGGTGCCAATCACTGGGCTGAAGCCAACGCCACAACCTTGGAGCAGCAGCCACAGGCTATCCACTACGTCATACACGGTTTCGACATTGAGGAAGGAGCAGTTGAACTGGGAGGCTTCACGGCGCTTGGCGACATCCGTGCCACCGAGCCATAGAGTCCGTCCCGAGGTCGAGACCTTGCGATCAAGCATAAGCTCTTGCAGTTCGACCAGTTCGTCCTCTTCGGCCTCAGCCAGGTTACGACCCGCAGATCGTTCCCATAGCCATCTCTGGTGTCCGATCACGCGCTCAACGGTCATAGGCCATGTCTCGAAGACAGAGCCATCGGCTGTGAGCGGTCGGTTATATGTGCGCCGGGTAACAACCTTCGAGCGCATACTTTGTTTCGTCATTGTGAGTCCTTTCATTTGGTAGGTTTAGCGGTAAGACGCCTCCAGATTTGTCGTGGGGTCGGGAAGGGCACGAGGACACCTAGAACAATGGCCCAGTACCAAGGGATACCATCCTTGAAGATGTTCTCTTGGCTCTCGATGGCCTCCACGTTGTTCTTCTGGGTTGACGTCTCCTTGTTGGTCACGGTGTCTGATTGAACGGTTACGGTCCCTGAGTTCTCACTTATATCGTTCTCGTTCTCAGCAGTTGATGACGCCTCGTCAGAACCGACAGAAGCCTTATCGTCACCAACCTCGACTGAAGCAGAGGGGCCTCCTCCTGAGGCCATCCCTGCGAAAGAACTGAGGGCTCCAAGCCCGGAGCAACCACCAAGGAGGGCAAGGAACATCATGATGGACAGGTAGTATCTAGCCATCGGTTAACTCCCAAGGGAGAAACGTGGTCAGCTCACGAACCTTCATTCCTGGTCTCCAAACTCGTCCATCATCATGTCGTCAACGTCCGGGGCCATGTCGAAGTGTTCCCCGTACCCAGGCCAGTTATCGACACCAGCCTCTTCCAGACCAATGAGTTGCGACTCACTGCGCAGAAGACTCCGTAAACGCGCTTCGTCAATCACGTAGGTCTTGCTCATCGCTTATCTCCATTCCCAGTTAATTTTCCACGGCTCTGACGGTCGGCCAGCTTCTTCAGATTGTTCTGCGCTGCGTCATGCATGGGGATACCCAGAAGGCCCAGTAGTTGCGCCATGTACCAGAGGGTGTCACCACATTCGGCTTCGATTTCGTCCCGGAGTGTGTCCAGACCATAATCCCCACGTAGGAACTTCTTGACCTTACCGGCCACTTCACCAGACTCGTTGACGAGACCCAGTGTGAGGTAACCCAATGCTGTTTCCTCTGGGTAGACAGCGGTCTTCGCGGTTTCTTCTTGATAATCGTTCATGTGCATAGGGTTATCCCTCCAGGTTTTTTCCAGTTGTGATGAGGCTCCAGCCTTCCTGAACGCCTTCCCAGGCATCAGCAGTGAGTCCTTCGAGGTCATCGGTATTGCCAGCCAGCGTGTCAACGAAGACAGCCAGCGGTACAAACACGATCATGCCCAGTCCGAGGAAACGGACATAGGCGAAACGGAAGGTTTTGAATGCGAGTTTCTTAACCATTGGTCAAAGCCCTCCATGAGACTGCCAGTTCTTCCGGCATGAGTTGGTCAATCGCATAGGCAAACGCATTGATCTCTTTCTGAGCGTGGCTGTCCGAGCGTTGTCCGAAGACACGGGCATAGGCCGCAAGACTTCCGGTCTCGACCCACTCGGTATAAGTGGCCATCGGGAGAATCTCTCGGGCCTGCTCTGGGCAGATGTTCTCGTTGAAAATCAGGTGGTTATACAACTCAGCGATGTGGTCATAAAGATCACCGACTGTCTGCGAGATCGAGGTTGATAGTGCATGGGGCTCATCACTGGAGCCTTGCTTGATGCTCGGGGCCTGGAGACGCCACTCCTGAGGGATATGGAACTCTGGGGGTGTACTCACATAGCGCCGACTGATCTCATTGCGGGTAACGCCAATCTGGTGTTTGAACCATTGTCTTGCAATGAAGAATGGGGCCTTGATGCGGAACTTGAGTTGTACCTGAGCGAACGGTGTCCAATGAACAGCCATGCGCCGGAACTCCATGAGTCGATCACGGATATACTCGCTGTTGTCCGATGTGGCTAACGTAAATACCAGATCGTCAATTTCACCCTTGGGACAGCCCCGAGCCAGAAAACCGATAAGGCCTTTGTCCCGGTCAGTCAACCCGGCCGATACCATAGAGAAGGACACTCGGGCCGCATTAACCACGGACAGGTCATTACCCATCCGGTCAATCAGCGTTACAGCACTGCGTTCATCGTTGAGTGGGTCAATAATCACTTGAGGCTCCCATCACCGTTGTACTTGCTGCGGCTTTCTTGGGGATGCCGACCTAGACGAGTGCGGAAGTGCGCCGTTGGGCTTGGCGACTCACGGTGAATCTCATGGAATCTCTGCATGTTTCGCATGATCAGTTTTTGCTGTGGGCTAACGATCTCGAAGCCACCGATTGTTTCGTTCATAAGCGCACCTCCTGTGGTGTCATTTGGTTTTAGCGTTGGTTTATCCATAGGTAAGCCATTTAGAAACGAACGATTCCTTGGATGGCTGTGAAGGTGAAAAACACGTGGTTAAGCTCGATGCCGACACCCTTGTATGTGTATGAGAGGAGAAGCCCAGGCATAGGCACGATGGAGAGGCCTAGGTCGTCTTTGTAACCAGTGGCAGCAGCCAGACCACCACCCAAGCAGAACTGTCCGTTCCCCATGTTTGGACACATGGACTTGGACACTCGGGCAATGACTGAGGGTTTGCTGTAGCTATTGGTCACTCGCATGAGGGCGTAACCGGTGGCCCACTCAAGGTTGGGGTCGGTTTCATCCTGAACCAGATGGCGGTATTCATAACCGATGGTGTTGTGTGTCTCGTTAAAGCCTTCGCCATCGTTGTCGGACATATGGGAGGACCAACCTCCGATAATTGCGGTGTGGTCTGTGCGTGTCTCAGCCTCGGTGGGTTCAGAGAGTAGAAAGAGGATGGCGAGCGGTATGAGCAGAGAATGGTTTAACATGAATGGAACCTCCAGAAACGAGAAAACCCCAGCCGAAGCCGGGGTCGAGGATGTGTTTATCCATAGGTAAGCCATTTAATTTTCTGGAGGTCAGAAACGAAAAAACCCCAGCCGAAGCCGGGGTCTTAACTCTCTGTCTGTGTCTACTGCGAGTTCGCGATGATCGTCAAAAGCAGCATAATGATTATGATTGCGAGGGGAACCCCATCGTCATCATTCACCTTCATAGGCCGTCTCCTACCGTGGTATATGTCGCCATGTCTTTCCTTCTGTGATCTTCGAGATGGTCCTGGGATCGACTCCCAGTTCCTTGGCCATATTGTACGCACTCTTATGCTTCGATCTCAAAACGTACATGACATCCTCCTCGGTTAACTTAGCGCGACCACTTCGCTCTCCTCGGGCGCATCGACCTCGGGCAACTCTATCCGCCACGTTGTCTGCATGGGTTCCCAGCACGAGGTGGTGAGGGTTGATGCAGTTGGGCTTATCGCAGGTATGACGCACGACCATGTTCTCTGGGATAGGACCGTGGGTCTGTTCGTAGTTCAACCTGTGGCAATACTTGAGGCCACCGCCGACTTTGATCTGTACGTGGCCATCTTGAGTCGTGGTCCTCCCGATCACTAACTGGCAACCGGTCTCCTCATAAAACTTAACGGGCAGTCCATTCAATGGATTAATATCTACCTCCTGTTGGTCTCGATATAGAGACAATGGGTTATGCAAAAGCGTAGTCCGACTTAATGACGGACTCGATGTCGAGACTTCCATGTTCAGGTAAAGACGGTACTTCCTCCCGGAGTTCAGGTGGGAGCTGGGCCAGGAACTCATCCCGGAGCTGCCCGAAGTAGTCATTCCGGTAAAGCTCAACGAAGGCCTCCCGGATAATCTGGAAGAAGCGCCCGGTGTTAGCAGCATGAACACCAAACGAGTCGTGGATAAGCGCGAAGCTCTTCATACCCTCTTGTACCGACATCGAGACCAGTTTCAAAAGGTGTGAGGAGTCCAGGCTATGTGTCACGTTGGGGCTGATCGCGTTGCCAGCACGGACAGTGTCCATGTTCTCCTGCTCCTCACGGATGGAGAGCTGCATACGAGAACCGAAGAGCCTGGTGTTGATCTGACGGAGCTTGGACTGGCGGTAAGCCTGCATGACCGGGAACCCGAGGTTCGTTGTCCAGCGGACGGGACGACCCTGAGCCGCCACCAGTTTCGCAGTCTTCTGCATCCACTCCATGATCTCCGCAGCCTTAAGCACGGTCTCACGGACATACTTGTACAGCAGACGGGCCATGGCACCAGCAGCCATGAAGCCATCCCCAGAGAATGGGAACACACGGTTCGCCTTATCCTCGCTGTAGCCCTTGGACAACAGGTTATCCCTTTGCTTCTTGAGAGGGCCAAGGGTGTCCTCCATGACCTGCTCCCGGAAGCCATACTCCTTGGAGCCATACGGAAAGGTCATAACCGAGCGTTTCACATGCTTACGGGTAAGCCCGAACTGGAGCCACTCCCAGTAGGCCATGTGGTACTCAAGCTCACGTTTAACCTCACGCTGTCCCTTGTTGAGCTTCTCATCGCCCATCACCTTGTTCAGGAACGCAGGCCACTTACGGTTATCCGCGCCTTTGATATTCTTCAGGTAGTAGGTCTTCGCGTACTCTGCGGCCTTCCGCAGCGCCTCCTCACGAGACTCCGCGCCACCCACGGTCTCCTCCATGTGGGCTTGGACCTTGTCCATGACCTCAGAGTAGATATCCTGAGGTTCATCCGAGGGAATCAAGTTCACCGCAGAGCCAGTGATTTCACACCGCAGCGCCATCCCCAGGTTCTGAAGCCCTGAGCAGGAACCATCCAGATCGATCGGCATGTGGGACACGTAGTCCGCGCCTTCAAGCTGGATACCCTTCATCTCGACACAGGCGGCGTATGCCTGGAATGGTTTGTCGGCCTCTTCCCAGAGACGGACTTCGATTGGGTCATCAGCACATGCAGTGAGTGTGGTCCAGTTCTTCTCAGTCCATGCGACACGCTCATCGAAAGACACCTTGTCCACGCCAAAGAGGTTGGCCACATGTACCTTGAACCACCACAGACCTTCAGGCCCGAGACGCCTACCTTCGGAGAACTCCAGCAGACCTTTGATCCAGTCCGCAGTCTGGGGGTTGAGGTTGGGCACCGCGTACAGGCGACCCCGGAAGTCCAGTTGGTGTGGGAAATAGATAGACTCGAAGTCCATGAACCGCTTGGCTGTACCCATGATGAGATTGAAGTTCACCCGTTGGCCTTTCCGAGAGACATTCTCATCGAAAGCCATAGCCGCTTGCTTGCGGTAGTTGTTCCAGATGACTTCCCGTTTCTCATACTCAGGATGGACCGGGGGTTTGGGCGGTTTGTTGAAGGGGTTGGCCTTGCACTCCTCCGACCACTTGTACACGAGTTTACGCTGGGCGCTGTGTTCCTTGCCCCACTCCGGTTTCTCAGGCACTGGGACATTCTCCAGTTCAGGCATCTTGGAGCCAGGAACCGTGCGGCCAATCTCCCGGAGCTTGCCATGCAGCGCAACCACATGCTTACGGATACGCCAAGGGGTCTCCTGTGCAGCGTTCAACGCACGGATTACCTCAGGCATGTGAGCTGATTTTAGCTCTTCGAGATAGTCCCGAGATCGAGTCTTGACCATCCGAACCGGACGGTTATACGCGCTCAGATAGCCACCCCCGTGGCTCATACCGTGGGACCAGCGAACCGGAGGGATGCACATGGGCTCCCGAACTGGGGTTAACTCAGCGACCTGCTCAACATTGTTCGTGATCCAATCGATCATCTCTTGGGTGGCAACGATGTGCTTCACAACCTTCTGACGACCATTCTTGTTTGGCTGTGCGATGTCCTTGACCTCAAACCTGGAGGCGAACAGGGAGGTAGCAACCTCAACGAGGTATTGCCCGGTCTGGAGCTTCTTCTTCTCCGACCATGGGTCACGCTCCACGCTGGCCATCCGAGCGATACGAACAGCGGAGTCCATCTTGTGCTTGGGGTCGTTCTTCTGGTCGATGCGACGTTGGATGACCTTCAGCAGCTTGTCGTCCTCAGCCTTCAGACTCGCGAGAAACAGCTCATCTTCAATGGCTTTCCCAATGTTTACAGCCACTGTGGCGTATGGCGTTGGCTGTGAGATCGATGCAATGATGTTCTGGAGGGTCAGCATGGCTGCTTCACGAAAGCCTATAGAGGCGATCTCAGCGTCTGCTAAGGCATGGACCGCTGGTTTACCTCCTTGGGATTTACCAGCAATCTCTTCGTGGAGGTTAATCAAGGCAACCGCAAGATCACCGACCATGTGACCTATGAAACGGGAGCCATAGGATGTCTTGTCTTCATGACCCGCATCCCTACGTTTCTGTACCGCAGCCTCGAAGCGTTCCTTGCCTAATTCGTAAGACCTCCATTCAAGGTTAATCTGTTCCTGGTACAACTCAGGGTCAACCTGCATGTCGATGGTGAGGTCTGCACGTTGGTTCACATCATTCATAAATAATAAAGCCTCTAATTGGTCTTACAGTTAGGTCTTAAGGTTTGTCCTTAGGTTTAACCTAAGGTTTAGGTTCTTACTGTGTGATAATTACTGTTGGTTAAGACTTAAGGTCTGCAGTGGGTCACAACCCAAGGTGATAACCCAGGGTTAAACCTCCTGTCCTTAGGTAAGCCATTTAATGACTCCATGGAACGGGGTCGAGAAGATACCGATGTCGTTACTACTTTGCAAATAAAAACCCCAGTCGAAACCGGGGCTGTTGATAGTGCTTGTTCAAATAATCTGATGGACCTAACCCATGTGCTTTGTCACATCACGATTGCTGTAATGAACATACCGGGCCAGCGATTGCATGTTCTTATGACCAGTGACCTGTTGGACCATCAGCATGTTGGGAAGGGTCTTGGCATACTTGGTCGCAGCCGTGTGTCGGCAATCATGGAGTCGCAGATGCTTGAGGCCTGTCCGGTGCTTGGCCCTCCTGAAGCGTGTCCGCATGCCCTCATAGGTGATCTTGAAGACAGGCCCCTTGACACGACCTGAGGTCAGCTCTGAGAGCAATGCTCGGGCCTTCTGATTCAGGGGTACGGTACGTGCGGTTCGCATCTTCGTGTTGGCCTTGGGCAGCGAGATGTAGGAATCCTCAGGGTCATCAAGGTCCATCCATTCCACCCTCAGGAACATCAACTCAGAGAGTCGCATCGCTGTCTCGAGTAGTAGGCTGTACGCAATGCTGTACTCACCGCCCAGTTCCTCACGTAGAAGCTCCTGCTCCTTGGCCTTGTGGATGACGTCACGGCCATCCCCGGTGCTGGGTATCTTGATCATCTTGATCGGGTTCACGAGGTCGAACATCAGCTTTTCCTGGCGGAACCACTGGAAGATCGCTGAGATGAAGAACAGCTCCTTCCTGACGGTCTCAGGACTGACGGATTTGAGCCTCGTGACCTTGTAGTCTTGGGCTGCTTCCGCGTTGAAGGACTCCAGGGTGAAGCCATCCAGTCGAATCTCCATGAGCTGGAGCATCTTGAGACGCTTGTGTTGGCTGGTCTTGCCGGTCTGCGTGGTCTGCTCCTCGAGCTTGGGCTTCAGACATTCCTCACGGTACTTGTGCAGGGCGTCAGCCATGGGGGTGCCCTTGAGTCGGTAGAAGGCTGAGACCTCGCGCTCCTTGGCCCAGTGTTTGGCCTCGGCTCGGGTGGTGAAGGTCTGACTCTTTTTAATAGTCTTCCCCGTGTTGGTTGTCCATCTGACATGCGCCCGGTATTTACCGTTGGTCTCTCTGGAGATATGCATAATGACCCACCCTCTGTAAGGTTTGGTTGTTCCGTAAAGTTGGAACCTCGCGAATGGCGCGGGGCTCACTCAGGCCAACCGCCAGAAGGGCACCGGGCTTGTCACAGCTGGTTATGTCCCGCAGGCTTACAAGGCGAGGGTCAGGGTTCGAGCCCCTCTCCACCCACCAAATCCCTTGGAAAACAACCACTTATACTACCCTTGGTTACCCAATCTGACCGCTTGTTCCGTGGCAGAGTCCGTGAGTACGGACTCATCGTCGTCCCTAAGTTCCTGAATAATAAGCTTGTTACCGGGGTCGAGTCAAACCCTTTACCGATTAAGACTCCACGATTTTGACCCGCGTAACCGCTACGGACTCTCCATCTGTGATGTCGCCCGGTTTTAACCTGGACATAAAAACCCGAGACCTCAGGAAAGCCTCGGGCGGTTTAACATTGCTCTCAATCCGTGAGCTGTTTGATCTTCTTTGCGAGAGATTCCCCCCTTTCGTTCAGGTGCCAGCACTGCACCCTATAATCGTTCTCATCGGGTTCTACTCGGGCTACATCGATCCCGGCTTTCCCCGGCCTTGCACGATGAGTTAGATTCCGAAGGTTTCTGCTGGCGGACTGCTTAGACATATCCAGTGAAGATACCGCTTGGGATACCGTTAAACCGGGTTTATCCATTAAGTGCAGGAAGCACAGCATGGTTCCCACCGGTATGTCGTTCTCGTATTCTCGAAAGAGCTGCAGAACATTTATCAGTTTCTTATTGCTCATAGTTATTCACCATTTCCTCACGGCTTAACTCAGAGGTTAAGTCCGATTGCATATAGCTCACCGGCCTCGATAGCCGGGGCTCCATCCTTAGTATACCGCTCGACCTTATCCCTATCGTTTGTGAGTACCCAGCGCCCCACCTGC
>Ga0306867_1000197_pt1 | contig 38732 bp, 40 predicted proteins | sample AntRauTorckE6831_FD_190432 | JGI IMG/M metagenome (GOLD analysis project Ga0306867, IMG submission 190432) | Saline lake microbial communities from Rauer Islands, Antarctica - Metagenome Torckler E6 #831 (v2) (version 2) | ecosystem: Environmental > Aquatic > Non-marine Saline and Alkaline >...
TGAAACTTCTGGTTGGTGGAGACGGCGTCCCTTGAACGTACCATCTAACTATTTGATTAATAAACTCTAAATCTCATTCAAATAGAGCTGTTACCCGCATTATTACCCACAATGAGATGCCATTGTTCCGGCGGGAAGAGATGACGTCTGGCGACGTCTTTTAAAGTGACGACCTGAGCCATTCACCTACCTATTGCTCTGAAGAGATTAGCTCTACCTAATAAAGATAGCAAGCGAATTAGTATCAATTGCACTTACAGCCCAGCTTGGAGATCTTGCAACAAATCCTGTTCAAAGCGGGACAAAAAGGTTAGTTGGCTTGGTTCGAGCTTGCGCATTTGATCAAGAGCCTCGTCCAAGTCATCACTCAAGCTAAGGGCATTCGTTAGCTTTTCGCCTATCTGGATAGGAAGCCCGTATTCTTCCATTGCCACTACTGCTGGATTTCTGAACAGGCACTCAAGTTCGTGGGCAAAATAGCTGTAATCGCCGCTATGTGAAAATCGAGCGGTGAACACATGGTCTTGAATAGTTGAGAGTGCCATTAAAAGCCTTGGGAGTTCGAATCCAGCCCAGTTTCTATCGAAAGAAAATATCCGTTCAACGGCTTCATTAGCGCCCTTGGCCGAATATTGCCCCGGTTTAAGCTCGTTTTCTATTCGCTCGCGAATGCTTTTGCCCTTCATTAAGTCCCATGCTTTAAACGTTAACTGTGCGCCAGAAAAAACACCGCTTTTACCTCGACCTGACATTAAGAACTTCCAGATCAGTCTGCACGTTGCGTCTAGTTCTTTGTATGCTGGTCGACCGCTCCACATGAGATCCTTAGCCTTATCCTGGCTTAGTGACCACAAATGCTCGGCTAGCGTTATTTGATCAGCTGGGTCTATCGAGCTGTTTTCTTTTAAGAGCTCCATTGGCAACACACTCTGGTCTAGATATCCTGCTATCCGGTTTTTTGACTTAGTGTTTAGGTCGATCTCATCCATCTGTATTAATAGGCTCTCCGGCACGTTGTCACCCTGGGTAAAAACAGGGAAATCAACTAATGGCGGTTCTTCTTGAGGAGGTGGGTTGAACAGATATACGTTCCCTATGAAGTGCTGAAACATTCGCCCTGATCGCCCACGAATATTGTTAAACGTAAAGTAGTTATATGGTTGGCCGCCAATATTCTGGTCTAGTACAACAACATTTTTTGCCGAAGTGTTCACGCCCTCAATCAGCGTCGACGTGCAGACCAGGAATTTGATGTTACCCTCGTTAAACTCTCTAACAATATATTGTCCTAAAGATCGTGGCAGTCTGCCATGATGTAAACCAATGCCGGCTTTGAGAGCTCGTTGGAAAATCCATTCGGGATGAAAATTCTTAGATAGCCATTCGTATTCATCATCAAAACTTTGCCCTGACGCACTAACGCCGGACTCTACTAGGCTCTCCACGATTTCGTTCGCTCGTTTTGGCGATTGACAGTAGATAAGAGTCTGGCCAGAGATGTTTTTGGCCAAACTCGCAAGCCGTTCGGTATCGTCACCCTTGCCGTCTACTGTATGTAACTCCGTAACTACGGTAGAAAAGTCTGTGTGGATAAATGTGCACTTGAACCGAGTCTCTACGCCCGCTGGTATTTGCTTGATAGATGGGCCTAGTAAGTAAAACTGACCACCACCTTTGTACAACCGATAGAACGCTTGATTTAAGGCCACTGTTCGCGCGTCGTTTTCCCCGAGGTTATCTATCTTGTAGAATTCATCTATGACAAAAAAATCAATTTTAGGTAGATCGGGGTATGCTATAAGTCTTTCGGCAGTGAAAACGAAGATATTCGATTCTGAGGGTCTTTGTGTAATCTGAGTAACAACTTTTTGTTCATAATTTGCGGTAGCTAAGCGTCGGCGAGTTTCATCGATTAGCGCTATTGTCGGCACAACTACAGCAATATTTTTGTGTCGTTCAGTTGATATTATTGCGTCCAAAATACGGCTTTTGCCAAAGCTAGTTGGTGCACTCAAAATTACATTTTCGCCGTTATCTAATCGTCGAAATACCTCAGCTTGAACTCGGTTAAATACAATTTCTGATTCGTCTGTCGGTCTGTGGAGTTCATATGCGAGTAGGTCTCTCGTGTCGAGATGTTCTCGATCCAAATACGGAAATAGGCCTACTTGTCGAGTGAATGCGTTTAAAATATGCTGAAATTCTACAAACTCTTCTTTTTTGTCCAGTGCGCGAAGAACCAACTCTCTAGCTACCGTTTCTTCTGAATCCTTGTTAATGTACGCGCTTATTTCATGAAGGAGTTCAAATCGCTTTGATTGAATATTATTTCGATTCGAGAGTGCCTTTACGATTTCTGCGTAGGTCATATTTTTTTCCAAGCTTCCAGCTTTTGATGCAAGCACGTTATGAGAGACTGTTTGTCACTGAGTGGCATTAGGAATAGCTCAATGGTTACATTTGGAAGCTTTTGGTTCGCAAATTTGTCGTAGTAATGGCGAACTTCTGCTTCAAATTGCATACAGTACTCGGAGGAACACGCTTCATACTCTCCAACGCATTTGCTGTTATAGGTGAGCAATACCGGAATAACAGCTTTTGAAAAGACGTCATCAAGCGAAGTGTTAGGGGAGAGCAAGGATTTCAACTCATGAGAATGCGGCCATGACTCGTCGATCTTACCTGTAATCAACAAAAATTCGTCTTTTAAATAATCTCGTTGAGTGTGGTCGTGCAATTCTTGAACAACGTCACTAATCGCTTTGTTTATGTCTTTGTAAAATTTTACCTCTCCGAGCCAGAGTTCGAGGCCTTCATCTCCTGGAACGACATGGACCGCATCAAATCCTTTAACGGTGTCGTTTCGTGCGGTTTTATAATAAATTTTGCTTATCGCAGGAAGAGACCCGAAAACTTGACGGATTGCAGCATGTAATAAGAGCTCGCCGAACTCACCACGTTTTTGAAACTTTTCTGTTGCGTAGACGTTTGCAGCCGCTCGACGCATCAGCTTGACAAGATTCGATGACTCAATCCCCTCGAGTTCTCGATGAGTAAGAGCGAACTCTGGCAGCCACTCCATTGCGTGATCTGCGAGTTGTTTCTCTCTCCAGCTTCCCAATTCATAGCCTACGCAAAGCCCCAACAGTCCAGGAGAAATGTCTGAATCGTGTACTCTTACCCTTAGAAATGGGTCCGGCGTTTTCATATTGAATCCAATTCAGCTCGAGTTGCGTCGTTAACTTCCATTTAAAAGACTGATCCTAATAGAAAAGTGACGAAATAGCACATTGCCTGCCTCAACGAGGCTTTTGATACAGGTCTCTGTTTCTCAGAAATCGTCGACTGCTTTAAAAGCTTTTCTGGCCCCTCTCTCAGTATGTAGTTCAAGTTTCTTCAGTCATTCGGCTATTTAAAAAGATCTTAAACCTATATCACCTCCGTGAACCTCGGCACTGAAAGCGCCTTCCCTTCCAATTCACAGAGGTAATTTCCAATGATTGAAAAATGCCCCAACTGCCTGTCCGTCCGGATCGGCAAGAACAACTACGGCAAGAAAGCCGCTGGCGTGGTCGGTGCGTCTGCAGGTGCCTATGGCGGGTTTGCTGCTGCGACAGCCGGTGCTCGAGCAGGTGCAACGCTGGGCATCGTTGCCGGTCCCGTCGGCGCAACGGTGGGCGGTATCGGCGGTGCCGTCATTGGCGCGCTACTGGGTGGTGCCACTGGCGCTTCCGCTGGCGTAATCCTGGGCGATGTCCTCGATGATCGTGTGCTCGATAACTACCGCTGCCTAGATTGCGGCTATTCCTTCAGTGTCGACCCTGACTCCCCAGACGACATCCGTTAATTCCCTTTGCGCATTTCAAATCTAAGGAGAACAACCATGGCTCATCTCATCGAGCAAATGGCCTACGTGGGCCAAACCCCCTGGCATGGTCTGGGGAACGAACTGACCACAAATCAGCCCTTGGAAGTCTGGGCGAAGCAAGCCGGTTTGGACTGGCAGATCCGGGAAAGCCCTGTCCGCTTCGTCACCAATTCCAGTGGCACGCTGGGCGAAATCCTGTCTTATCCGGATTCCAAAGTGCTTTACCGGTCGGATACACGAGCACCGCTGTCGGTCGTTGGTAACCGCTTCAAAGTGGTCCAGCCAGAAGAGATCCTGGAGTTCTACCGGGACCTGACCGAGGTATCCGGTTTTGAGCTGGAAACAGCCGGTGTTCTAAAAGGTGGCCGGAAAATGTGGGCGCTGGCCCGCACCGGTCAATCCGGCATGCTCAAGGGCAACGATCAAACCAACGCCTACGTGCTGCTGGCCACCGCCTGTGACGGCACCATGGCAACCACCGCTCAGTTCACCAGTATCCGCGTGGTGTGCAACAACACTTTGGCGGTTGCTCTGAAGGGCTCCACTGCCAACGCCGTCAAGGTGAAGCACAACACAGCCTTCAATGCGGAACAGGTGAAGAAGCAACTCGGTATCTCCGTGTCTGCCTGGGACGACTTCATGTACCGCTTGAAGTCGCTAAGCGAACGGAAGGTGAAGACCACAGAGGCCAGAAACTACTTCCTCAAGGTGTTCACTGATGATTCCGGTAACGGAGTCGGCAAAACCAACGAGCGCTCCATGGCGAAAGCTCTGGGTCTGTATGAAGGCGAGGGCATGGGTGCCAACCTGGCATCCTCAGACGGCACGGCCTATGGCCTGTTGAATGCCGTTACAGAGTTTATTGATCACCAGCGCCGCGCCAAAACCGTTGACCACCGGCTGGATTCCGCCTGGTTCGGAACCGGTGCCGCTGTTAAGAACCGTGCGTTAGAGCAGGCCATGTCACTGGTAGCCTGAGCCAACTCCACAAATCTCAAAACCGCCATAAAGCCCACCGGAGCCTGATGCTCTGGTGGGCTTTTTTATGTCTGGAGGAAAAACACCATGGGCATGAGTGCAAACACAATTCAGAAACAACGACCGGCCCTACGCCTGGTCTCCACCAAGGGGCTCAGCCGGGATGAATGGCTGAAGGTGCGCAAGCAGGGCATTGGCAGTAGCGATGCGGCTGCCGCTGTCGGCATGAACCCTTACCAGTCCCAGCTGGAACTCTGGATGGTCAAAACCGGCAGGGATGCTGGCCTGCCGAAACCGGATTCCGACGATCCCACCTCTCCAGTCTACTGGGGCCATATCCTAGAACCGATTGTGGCCGAGCAGTACAGCCAGCAAACGGGCCGTAAGGTGCGCAGGGTGAATGCCGTGCTTCAGCATCCTGATCCCGAAAAGCACTGGATGTTGGCTAACCTGGATTACTCCGTGGTGGCCGATGAGGATGTGCAGATCCTCGAATGCAAAACAGCGGGGGAGTTCGGGTCACGCCTATGGAAAGAGGGCGTGCCGGATTACATCCAGTGCCAGGTCCAGCACCAGCTGGCCGTTACCGGCAAACAGTCGGCAGACGTGTGCGTGCTGCTGTGTGGCCAGGAGCTGAAGATCTTCCGCGTTGAACGGAACGAGGAGCTCATTGAGGCACTGTATGTGCTGGAGCGCCAGTTCTGGGATTTCGTGGGAACGGATACGCCGCCACCCGTTGACGGTACCGATTCTGCCGAACGCGCCTTGCGCCACCTGTACCCGGTGGATAGAGGGGAGACCCTGGACTTCAGCCAAAGCAAGGATCTGTCGGATGCGTTTGACGAGCTGCTGGCCATCCGCTCGGAAATGGAAAGCCTCAAATTCACCGAATCCCATCTGAAACAGCGAATCGAGAGCCAGATGGGTGAAGCGTCAAAGGCAACCTTCCCGAGTGGCAGTGTGAGCTGGAAGCGGAGCAAGGATTCCGTCGGGCTCAACGTGAAGCAACTGCTGAAGGACCAGCCAGGGCTTCTGGAGCAGTACCCCCTCACCAAGCCGGGCAGTCGCCGCTTTCTCATTCAAGCATGAATACCCCATTGACCACGCGGGCGTGACGAGCGCCCCGTGGTCCTTTTTTAAGGAGAGTCATCATGATTAAAGGTTTAGCCATCACGCCTCCCGTGTTGGGGCGTATCAGCATTGGCCGGGTCGTTGAAAAGAACGGCATTCGGCTACCCCAGAAGGACGACCAGTTCACCATCACCTCCCAGATTCAGGAGAAAGACGCCGGGTGGATTTTGCATCCCATGGACGAAGAGCTCAGAAAAGATGCGCCGAATGGCAAACTGCGAACCATCCCAGTACGCATGCTGTTCAACGAAGCGGATCTTAACCTGCGGGCTGAATACACCATGTTCGACCGTAAAAGCGGCCGTCCCATGTGTGTCGGAAACGGCGACACCTGTAAGCGCCTGACGCAATCAGGAGTGCAGTCGTTGCCATGCCCCGGGCCAACGTTGTGTGAGTTCGGTAAAGGCGGTCTGTGCAAGCCCTATGGCCGCCTGAACGTGAAGGTCGGTGACGATGACGATCTCGGTACTTTCATCTTCCGCACGACGGGCTACAACAGCATTCGGACACTTGCCGCCAGGCTGAGTTACTACCAGGCAGTCTCTGGTGGTCTGCTGGCGTACTTGCCGCTGGAATTGAAGCTGCGGGGTAAAAGTACGACGCAGAGTCATCGAACGCCAATCTACTACGTGGATTTGGTGATCAAGGAGGGACTGTCGCTGCAGGACGCAGTGGTCGAGGCAAGGGAAACGGCCAGGCAGGTCAAAGAGGAGGGCGTGGACCAGGCTGCGCTGGATGCGGCGGCTGCCAGGGGATTTGGCAATGCGCTGTTCGAGTACGACGAGGATGAAATAACGCAGGTCATCGAAGAGTTTTATCCGCCACCAGCAGACGAGGGATCGACGGGGAATGCTGCCGTCGTGTCGAAGTTGCGGGAAGATCTGGGCTCTGCTCGGTCAGCTTCTGGGTAGAGCTTGAGCGAGTGGCCGGGGTCGGCCGCTCGTCTCGATCTGCAGGACGCTTTATTTTTTCGTTGGGATTGCACCGTGTAGCAATATTAGAAGTCGGCAGTTGGCGAAGCGCATTCTGCTGACTGTTGATCCGTTGGTAACACTGATCAGCTCACCATATTTTGGCCAGTGTCAGAATGAATTTATTCGTTATGACCACAAAGCGGACCTTTTCACGGGCTGGGTAACCCCGTTATCTCCGCTCCGATTCACTGGAAAACCGGACGCCACCGGAATACCTGGCGAAACACCAACAGGCAGAAACGTCTAATCAGTGGTGCCACTAAAACAAGAACGTCTACACATCGATTCGAGCAATTTTGTTTTCAATTTGCCTTTGCAAAGCATTGTTTAAATTTCCACCTATTTTTCCTACACGTGGTCCTACAGCTCATTTATCCGACCCAGATCTTTTTCTTTTCAACACATAAAATGTTATTTAATTAATTTAACCTCTTTTTCAGGGCCAGTTCAGGAATGAGTGTTTAACTACAATTGCTAACTAACAAGGAGGTGTAGTGATGAAAAAGATATTTGCATTCGCAGCAGCCGTCACTCTGTCAACATCTGTATTAGCAGGCAACATATCTTCAAGCAATGACATGAAATCCATACATCATCAGGTGAATAACGAGAGGATCGCTGAAAACATCCTTAAGAATGGTGACATGCAACGCATCCATCGGGAAATGAAACTCTACGGATTATCTGAAGTAGGTATGGAGGCCCGTCTAAAGATGATCGGAAGCGAGAAGGGCAGAGCCTATCATCGCGCATTGGATGAAAAGGAGAAAAACACCGCAGGGTAATCCCCTGCGGCAAAGCTAACTCGTGGAGACGCCGGCTCTAATGCCACCAAATGGCGAGCGTTAGGAGCTCGAGAAACAGTAGTAAACCACACAAACCTGAAACTAACCTGAATTGACAAGATTCATCTTTCATTCAGGAGAAGGAGAACGATATGAAAAAGCTCATTATTGCAGCAGCAATCACTACATTATTTTCGACAATGGCCAGTGCTAACTCCGGCTTGGCCGATCGAATTAGTGATGAACGAAGTTCCCCAAATAGAGAGGCGAAAACATTAAACTCTAAAGCGCTCTGTGTAGAACACAAAAAGCTACATGAAAAAATGAGCCGGGTTGGAATGAACGAAAGCCCTCACAAACTGAGCAAGAAATGTTCAGACCCAAAATCATCGAAAATATCCTGAGCATAAAATAAATACAAACTAAAAAGTCAGTCCCGCACTAACAGTGCATGACTGATTTTATTTTAAATGTAAATAGATAATTAAAAAGATAGTAAGACTTCAATAAAACCACTGGGCTTCGAATAGCATCAGGGCTTCGAATCGTCCATATTCACTGGTATCACTGCCGCCAAACCATTGGGCACCAACGGTGAGATAGATTTCCTGATTGACAGGAGGTATCCAGGTGGACCTGGGATAGAGTACCCAACTGGCATCGTCGCCATTGCGAATGGCGACCACCTGGTATTGCCAGAACGGGGTGATATCCTGGCGAATCAATAAGCCGGTGTAATGGCGGCCGGCATAGAGCGGCTGTGCAGAAACCAGCGCTTCCGGGCCAATGGTGGAGACCGGAACGGGACGACCGTTGTAAAAGTATTCCACCGCCAGGCTCAACCCGCTCCGGAACGACCAGTTCAGATCGGCCACTCCCTGCCAGTAGCTGTCGCTGGCATCCGGGTCGCTCCACACCCATTCCGTGCGCCAACCGGTACCGATCACTGAGCCACTGCCGTCAAAGCCTAGCTTGGTGACATCTTCGAACTCGCCCGCCATCAGTCCGGCGTCTACCCCGCCGATATATCGCTTCACCCGCGCCGCCGTGCTGGCCTCGCCGTCACTGTGTTTTGGGGCGTGGACGGCGCTGATTCGTCCGAGCGCCCCCCAGGACCTGTCCCAGAGTATGGCGTCCACACCGACTCGCTCGTCCGGTTCCAGTTGCAGGGGGCTGACCGGGTTGAGGATATCCATGGGGTTCCAGATCAGAGCGGTGGACCAGTTGACCTGCTGACGCCCCAGCCGGAAGTCGCCTACCGGCGAGCTCCATTGCACAGTACCCCGGTAGAGTTGGTGGCGGGCGACCAGATCTGCGGACTCATGGAGCTCGTCTTGCAGCGTCCAATAGCGCGGGTCCTGCGCGCCCTTGAGCAGCGCGAATTCCGGCGAATCCAGAAAGCTTCCCGTCAGCAGCTCCAGGTCGTAGGCCGCCTCCAGGGTCCAATCGCCTTGCCGGTAGCGAGGCTCCAGACGCAGCCGGGTCAGGTTGGACAGGTAAGGATCACCGTCCAGCAGCGAGCGCGAACCCACAGTCTGATTCTTGAGGGAGCCGGAATGGCTGAAATCCGCCCGGACACCGGAAGCCGAAAGGGCCGCCATCAGCCCCAGCATGAGCCGAGCTCGCCTAACCATGTCGAATGGCCTCCACCGGGTCCAGCCGGGCCGCCCGTCGCGCCGGGTACAGAGCCACCAACACGGAGCAGGCGAACAACAGCAGGCTGGGCAACCAGACGTGGTCAACAATGAGCACCGGGTACACCTTGTCGGTGATGCCGGGAATGGTCTCGAACGAGCCAGCGATGGCAGACAGGTCAATGCCACTGCGGTTCAACCAGGCGACGAGCAGCCCGCCCAGCACAGTGCCCGCAACCATGCCCAGCAACGCCAGGAACAGCGCCTCAAACAGGATGGTCAGCACCAACTGGCTGCCCCGGGTGCCCAGGGCAAGCATGACCCCCAGTTCCCGGGTGCGTTCCATCACCGACATCACCATGGTGTTCATGACCCCAATGGCCACAACCACGAACACCACGGACAGGATCAAATAGAAATCGATCTGGGTCATCTCGATCATCTGCACCACCACCGGCAACAGGGTCTCCCAATCCTGGGCCACCAGTTGGGTATCGGCCAGTTCGTGATTGAGGCGTTCGGCCAGCGGCGTGCTCTGAGTGCGGTCCTGCAACCGCAGGGCGATGCGCGAGGCCTGGTCCGGGGCGAACCCTGCCAACTGGCGAGCCTGGGCGATGTTCACGAACACGTACTCGCTGTCAAACAGGTCACTGCCCGTGCGGTAGATGCCTTGAATGGGGTAGGCCCCGGAGGCCAGGTCACCGCCGGCCTGCTGCACGGTCACCACCAGTTTGTCGTCCAGGCGAGCGTCCAGCTCGTCCGCCAGCTTGCGGCCGATGACAATGCCATCACCGCCAGCCTGAACGTACCGGCCTTCCACCATGTAACGGGCCAATTCGGTAACCTGCTGCTCCTGATCCGGCGCCACGCCCACCAGTTCCATGGGCTGGCTGGTTTTTGGATTGGCCACCATGCCTTTGAGCAGGATACGCGGGGCGGCGGCCTGTACGGCGGGTTGATCGGCCAGCGTCATCAGCCGGGCGCTCACATTGTCGATGCGCAGTTGGGGCGAGAGGTCCACATCGTGCCCCTTCGCCATCACCTGAACGTGGCCACTGAGTTGCTGGGTGGAATTGCGGATCATCTGCTCAAAGAAGCCGTCGGCAAAGCCGTACAGAAACAAGTAGGCAGCCAGACCGAAGGCGGTGGCCGAGGCGGTGATGAGCGAGCGGCGCGGGTTGCGGAAGACTGAACGCAGGGCCATCTGGGCAAAGATCACAACCGTGCGGCTAGAGGTAACCTCGGTGTGGATGCGACGTAAACGGTTGGTGGCACTGCGGTGGGCATCCATAGCCTCCAGGGGCGTATGACGGCTGGCAATCCAGGCGGGGACGACCGCCGCCAGCAGGGCCACCAGGATCACCACCACGCCGATGATCGCCCAGCGATCCGGGCTGGTGGTGGGATAGACGATGCCGCTCAGGCCGGGCATGGTATCCATGGCCTTGATGTAGGCGGTGAAGTCCAGGCCATGGCTGGCAAAGTAGGCGGTTACTGCCAGCCCCAGGGCCAGACCGAGGGCATAGCCCACCACAGCCATCAGTGCGGTTTCCAGCAACACCAACTGCACGATGCGCGAACCCGAGGTGCCCAACGCCATCATGACGCCGAACTCCCGCCCGCGCTCCATCACCGACATCAGGATGGTGTTGACGATACCGGCGGCCACCACCACAAACACCACCAGGATAACGATGTAGGTCACGGCATTGTGAAAGTCCACCATCTGCACCAGGGACGGCATCAGCTCGGGCCAGCCCAGCACCTCCACCGGTCGGGCCTGCAATTCCGATTGCAGGCGGTCAATCACACTTTGCAACTGGTCGGGGTCGTCCACCCGGGCGGCCACTTCAGTGACCCGGCCCCAGAGCGCATAAAGGGCCTGGGCCGACTCCAGGGGAACCTGAGCAACCTGGCCGTCAATGCGTTTGACGCCGGTTTCAAACAACCCAACCAGGGTGAAACGATCCGCGCCGATGGAGCCGTCGGCAGCCTGCACCACCAGCGCCAGTTCGTCGCCCACCGCAGCGTCCAGGGCCTGGGCCGCACCGGCGCCGAGCAGGATTTCGTTTCCAGACTGCAGATAGCGGCCGGCCACCAGAGAGCGGTCGAGGCGCGTCACGGCTTTTTCCCGGGCGGGATCAACACCGATGACTTGCATCGCCCGGGACTGCTCCGCCAGGCTGGCCAGGGCGTGGCCGGTCAGGCGCGGCGCTGCGGCCGTCACGCCTTCGGTTTCGGTCACCCACTGTGGCAGATTCCATTGTTGCGGCAGGGCGATGTTCATCTCCCGTTCGTTATGGAAGCCCCGTTTGTGAACCTTCAAATCACCGGTGACATAGCCGGTCATGTTGTTGATCATCTGGGCGTTGATGCCGTCGATGAACGCCCACAGAAACACCAGGCCCGCCACACCTACGGTCAGCGATAGCAGGGTGATCCCCGTGCGTCGCCGGTTGGCCCGCAAGTTGCCCAGGGCCAGGCGTGGCCAGGCCATCATGGGCGGCGTTCCTCACGTTCGATATGGCCGTCCTTGAGATGGACCACCCGCCGGGCCCGCTCCATAACCATGGGATCGTGGGTGGAAAAAACGAAGGTGATGCCCTGTTCGTCGTTAAGCCGGCGCATCATGTCGAGCAGAGCGGCGCCAGTTTTGGAGTCGAGATTGGCCGTGGGCTCGTCGGCCAGCACGATGGCCGGTTTGCTGACGATGGCCCTGGCCACGGCTACCCGTTGTTGCTGGCCGCCAGAAAGCTCATTGGGTAGGCGGTTTTCCAGCCCCTCCAGCCCCACGTCAGCCAGGATCGCCCGGGCCTGCTGGCGGCGCTCCCCGAAGGGCACGCCCCGCAGCATCAGCACGTATTCCACGTTCTCCTGGGCGGAAAGCACGCCAATCAGGTTGTATTCCTGAAACACAAAGCCGATCTTCCACAGGCGCAGGACGGTTCGCTTCTTGCGGCTCAGGCCGGTGATCTCCTGGCCATCTATCTGGATTTTGCCAGAGGACGGCTCGTCCAGCGCCCCGATCTGGTTCAACAGAGTGGTCTTGCCAGAGCCGGACGGCCCCACCAGCGTGGTAAACTCCCCGGCCTCGATGGCCACCGACACATCGTCCAGGGCTTTCACGGCAACGCTATTCTGGCGGTAGATGCGTGAGGTGTGTTCGACATTAACCAGAGTCATCAGCATGCCTCACTGTGGGTTGCGCAGGCGGCGCAGGGTAAACAGCTCGTCGTCCAGCGGGAGATCGAACTCGATGGTGTCGATCTCAATCACCGTGCGGGACATGGGGTTGTCCGCATCCACCATGGTCCAGCGGGTGGGAATTTGGTGCCCTCCCAGAGCGTCGATGGCGCTGTAGGTGATGGTCTTGATTGCCCGGTCCCGTTCGCCGAAATAGGTCATGGCAACCGGAATGTGATCGTCACGAATCTGGAATTCCAGGCTACTCCAGACCACCGGCGCGTCGGGCTTGGGCGTGGAAACCACGCGATAGACCGTCACCCCGCCCTGCTCTTCGCTGCCGGTTATTTCATGGGTGTAGTCATCAACAAACGAGCTTTCCTTGACCAGATCGTCGTTGCTGAAGTTCGAGCCCATCCAGGGTTGCAGCATCATCGAGGGCGGGATTTTGATAGTGCGGTCCACCTTGGGCAGGTAATTCCACATGGCATCGCCAATCCGCAGTGAGCCAATACCCGCTTCCTTTTTGGGGGCGTGAATGCGTATCAGCGTCTTCTCCGGCCGATTCATCCAGGCTTCCAGTTCCAGTTCCCGGGTCCAGTATTTGGTTTCGATACGCATGGTGAAACGGCCGTGGTTGCTGTCTGACCACAGGGTGCCCTCCATTCCGTCAATCAATGATTCCGCGGAGGGCGCACCACCCAGCGCAAGGCCCGGAAAAACACTTAGAAAAGCGACCACCGATAAGCATTTCATACACTGCTTCCTTGAGCTAATCGTCTGATTACCCGGATAAATCAGAGCCCACTCCTTTCAGACCATGCATCATAGATCCGCTTTTCCCATTTGCTCTGGAAATAGGCGATAGCGGCTTTTTGATCGTCCCCGGAGAGCTCGCCTGCGAACGCCGGCATTTTCCCACCCGTGGGGGCGCCACCTTGATTGATTGTACCCATCAGCGTGTCGAACGAATGGTGCCAGGCATGGCCTGTTCCGTTGAGCGGTGGCGGCGGGTAAGAGCCATCCTTCAGGGTCTTTTTCCAATTGAAGGCGCCTTGAGCATTGCCGCCATGGCAGCTTGCGCAGTTGCCGTCGAAGACCACTGCGCCGCGCTCGACCTGGGCTTGAGTGTACCAGCGGTCATCCACCGTCTGTTTGCTGCAGCCGCTGATTAGCGCGACCAAAAGAACGCCTAGTGAGATAGTTGCCATATGCATCATTTTTGCTCCTCGATTTCCTTGCGCCTCATACTCCTCAATCGCGGAATAAAACGGGGAGTTCTGGCTGCATAGGCCCGCCAATCGGAGCCGAATGTTTTTTCCGTTTCACGCTCCTCGTGGGTGGACAGACGCGAGTACATCCAGACCAGCACCGGGAACATGGCCAGCGTCAGCAGCGTGGGCCACTGCAGCAGAAAACCGAACATGATGAGCACAAAGCCGGAATACTGGGGGTGGCGAACGTGGGCATACAGGCCGGTTGTTGCCAACTGCCCTACCCTTTGTGCGGCATACAAGGTACGCCAGCCAGCCGCAATCAAATAAAATCCTAGGCCAATAAAGACCGTGCTCAAGAGGTGAAACGGCCCAAAGTGCGGGGACCCCTGCCAGCCAAATAGCATTTCCAGCAGGTGGCCACTGTCGTGGGACAGCCAGTTCACGTCGGGATACTGAGTCTGCAGCCAGCCGGACAGAAAGTAGAGTGTCAGCGGGAACCCGTACATCTCAGTGAACAGGGCCACCAGGAACGCGCTGAAGGCACCAAATGAGCGCCAGTCCCTGGGGGTCTGTGGTTTAAAAAAACTGAAGGCGAAGAAGATAAAAATCGCCGAGTTCAGCACGACCAAGCCCCACAGGCCATAATCCGATGGGCCACTAGTCATCACGCGGCTCCCCACTCTTGCCGGGCTGCTGTCCATGGTGATCATGGCCGCCATGTCCAGCGTGCCCGCCATGCATAAATACATGGAGAAGCGGGCAAGCAAGCAGTATCAGCCAGGGCAAGGCGCCAAGCAGATGAACCTTGTGTTCTCCCCAGAGCAAAACCAGTGCAATAACGGCAAATATTGCCAAGGTGATTTTAAAGCGTCGATCCATGAGCGATCCTTTCCTGTTGAATATCGGGTTACGACAACCCAGGTTTTAGTGGGCTTCCAGCGAAATTTGATGGCCTATGCCGTTCAGCGAGATTTCGTCAGTAATGCTGAGCGATGTCGGATCGAGTAGCCAAAGCCTGTTCTCGGCACGACTGGTTATCAGTAGTGAGCCATCATCGGGAGATACCGCCAGGTGGTAGGGAGCCGGAGCCAGTGGCACACTTTGGCGGGTCCCGTTGGCCAGTTCGATCCGGACGACCTGATTGTCGCCCTTACTGGTCGCGTAAAGTATCTGGCTGTCGGCGCTCAGGCCAATGCCATGGGGTTCCGCGCCGACGTCATACCTTGCCACCACATCGCCATTGGAAAGGCCCAGTGCAACAACCTGACCGGACGCCCCGTCATTCACATAAAGCCGCTCGTTATCGGCGGCGAGCACCATATGCTCCGGACCACCGCCAACCCGCAGATTGCGCTTGACGAACCAGTGCCGGGTATCCACCTCGCTGACCGTGCCGTTGCCGGTATTGCTTACCAGCAGGGACTGACCGTCGTCGGTCGCCACCACGTAGTTTGGCGCCGGGCCCGTCGCCACGGTTTTAACCAGCTGTCCGGATTCCAGGTCAACCACACTGATACCACCGCCCATCGGATGGGTGGAAACGGCGTAGCGACCGTCAGGAGTCACCAATACATGGTGCACTGGCCCTGGCACCTCCAGCGTGCGATCTATCGCGTTCGTGGAAGTATCCACGACATAGATCCGACCGGTATTGGCGTCTTCCGGCGCCTCAGCGGTCGCACCACCGCCATGATGGGCGGCGTGCTCGTCTTCCGTCACGCCTTCCGGGCGACTCACTGGCTCCTGGCTGTCGTGCGCGGTCAGGCTGCCGACCACCAGATAGCGACCGTCCGGGGTCAGGGCCGAGCCATGGGTGTTGACCGTTCCGGTAATCGATGAGGTCACCTGATGGCTACCCAGGTCAACCACGTCGACCGCATCTGACATACCTGTCGGAATGAATGCTCGTGCACTATCTCCCATCGCCGTCAGGGATATGCTCATCAAGGCAGTGGCTGCGATCGCCGCACGCCATCGGTTGCGCGAAAAAAAGAGTGCCATAATTTCACCTTTTCAGGACAGGGCAGGATGGAAATCTGATCTTGCCTGAATAGCTAGAGCTCCAAACAGGTTCGACTACTCATTGCAAGTTCAACATGCGAAGCTGAATCAGACCTGAAAAGATTCATTGGATATGGATCTATTTTGCGTGGATCATCGATAAGGTAGAGTTTCTATTATCAGAACCTCTAATTTCATTGAACACGACAAAAACCCATCCTAACGACAGGCACTCATGCAGAACGTTGACCGAGACAATCAAAAGACGCGCAAGGCATACGCAGATCGACTCAATCAGCAATGCTACTGCGTCACTCTCGATAGAAGCGCCCTCCGCCAGAGCCTACAGCATCAGCTTGTCGAGGCCGCACAAGACCCGTCAGCAATATCTGGTTTAGATCATCTCTTTTCAAACACACCGGTTTTCGTTCCCCACGCAGACATAGAGTCGATGGCACGTATCGTTCAAGCGATCGAAGCCGCCGCCAGCCTCACGGCTTACCGCGAGCGCGTGCTGTCCTGGGCACCGGATATTGCACGCTTCGATCCGGGCCCCATAGGGGCCTTCATGGGCTATGACTTTCATCTGGGCCCGGATGGCCCCCAGTTGATCGAGATCAACACCAATGCCGGCGGTGCCTTTCTGAACGCTGTGCTGGCACGGGCTCAGCATCAATGCTGCACTCCAGCTCAGCAGGCTACCGCAACCCAACAAGCGCTAGATGGTTTCGACGATGCCGTATTCACAATGTTCAGGCAGGAGTGGCAAAGACAGCATACCAATTCATTACCAAGCCGACTGGCCATTGTGGATGAGGCCCCGAAGACTCAGTTCATGTTCCCCGAGTTTCAGCTGGCTCAAAAGCTATTTGAAGCGAAAGGAATTGAGACGCTGATACTGGATCCCTCGGAGCTTGAGTATGCCAGCGGCATCTTGACGGCCAATGGTAAGCCCATCGATATGGTGTACAACCGGTTGGTGGATTTCGCTCTGGCTGCCCTGCCCAATGCGGCATTAAGGCGGGCCTATCTGGAGGGTGCTGCGGTGGTAACCCCTAACCCCCGTGCTCATGCCATCCTGGCCGACAAGCGCAATCTGGCCCTGCTATCCGCCCCAGATACTCTGCATGACTGGGGGCTGAGCCAGGCGGATGCGGGCTATCTGGAGCGGGCCGTGCCGAGGACCCGGCTGGTTCTGAGGACCGACGAGGCTGAGTTTTGGAGCGCCAGGCGCCATCTGTTCTTCAAGCCGGTGTCAGGGCACGGCAGCAAGGGCGTCTATCGGGGCGACAAGCTGACCCGTCGCGTTTTCGAAAACATCCTGAGCGGGGGTTATATTGCGCAAGACCTTGTTCCTCCGGGCGAACGAACCCTGAGGATTGACGGTGCCCTGGCCACCAGAAAGGTCGACATCCGACTTTACACCTACGCCGGAAACGTCCTGCTGGTCGCAGCACGGGTCTATCAGGGACAGACAACCAATTTTCGCACCCCAGGAGGAGGGTTCGCGCCGGTTTTTCAGGTGTGAAGGGATATTAGAGGTCTTGCATTCGGCCAATCTGCCTGGCCAGCCGCATCGACTCATTTTCCTCCATGGTCAGAAGCGACTCAAGCAGCTCCTTTGCCTCAGGAATCTCGGCTTTTCCGACCATGGTTTTATAGAGATCAATAATCTGATCATGGAAGTCAAAGACCTCGTGGGAGATGCCAGCGAAATCCAGCTTTGCGTAGGGCTCGTCGCAGGTTCGGTGAGTTTTGATCGGGTTATGAGAGAGGTAGTCGATAACTCGGGTCTCCAGAGCCTTCGCATCTCCCTGGCGCTCAAACTCGTTTACGATGCGCTCCATCTCGGACTCATGAGTTGCCAGATAATCCAACAGCGCACGGGCCCGTTCTTCCTCGTGCTTTGTTGCGCAATGGGACAGACAGCTCGCCAGGTGTGAGTGCAAATCGCGCGTCCAGTCGATCAGTTGTCCAAAGGTTTTTATATCCATATCGTTTTCCCTGTTTTGTTCTCCATAAGAGGATCTGCATTCAATAAGTCGCCTATTGCTTCGGCCCAAGCTTTACCACTCTCAATCGCAGCGCATTCACAATCACGCTGACCGAGGACAGTGACATGGCGGCCGCCGCAAAGATCGGGGACAACAGTATCCCGAAAAACGGATACAGCACGCCCGCCGCAATCGGCACACCGGCAGAGTTGTAAACGAAGGCAAAAAACAGGTTCTGCCGGATATTGCGCATGGTCGCCAGCGACAATCGGCGCGCCTCGACAATGCCCATCAGGTCGCCGCGCAGCAGGGTAATGCCGGCGCTTTCGATGGCCACATCGGTGCCGGTGCCCATGGCCACACCCACATCCGCCGTTGCCAGGGCAGGCGCATCGTTAACGCCATCGCCGGCCATGACCACAACGCGACCTTCGTCCTTCAGGCGCTGAACAATCTTGCCCTTGTCTTCCGGCAGCACTTCTGCCTCCACTTCATCGATATGAAGTTTGCGGGCTACCGCTTCGGCTGACGTGCGGTTATCCCCCGTCAGCATGACCACACGGATGCCGTCTTTCTGCAGAGCCGAAATGGCCGCTTCCGTGGTTTCCTTGACCGGGTCAGCGATGGCAAGCAACCCAGCCACTTTGCCGTCAACCGCAGCGAAAATGACAGTGGCCCCATCCTGACGGAGCTGGTCAGCTTCCACTTCAAAGTCCGCGGTATCGACGCTTTCAGCTTCCATCAACAACCGGTTGCCAAGCAGTACCCGCTGCCCATCGATTCTACCGGTGACCCCTTTGCCATTTGGCGAGTCAAAGTCTTCAGCCTCTGGCAATTTCAGGTCCATGACCTTGGCTTTGTCGAGAATGGCGTGGGCCAGCGGATGCTCACTGCCTTTCTCCAGGCCGCCGGCAAGTCGCATCAGTTCTTCTTCGCTGAACGCCTCGGCCGGAACCAGCCTGGTCACTTGGGGCTTACCCTCAGTAAGCGTGCCGGTTTTATCCACCACCACGGTGTCCACCTTCTCCATGCGCTCCAGTGCTTCCGCATCGCGGATCAGAACACCGCTTTGGGCGCCCCGCCCGACACCCACCATGATCGACATGGGCGTTGCCAGGCCCAACGCGCAGGGGCAGGCAATGATCAGCACACTGACCGCCGCAATCAGCCCAAACGCCATGGGCGGTGTCGGCCCAAGCAGTGACCAGGCGATGAAGGCAACAACGGCAATTACGATCACCGCGGGCACAAACCAGCCCGCTACTTTGTCAGCCAGCCCCTGGATCGGTGCGCGGCTGCGCTGGGCGCTGGCCACCATCTGCACGATTTGGGACAGCATAGTATCGCGGCCAACCTTGTCGGCGCGCATGATGAAGCTACCCTGCTGGTTAATGCTCCCGCCGATCACCTGATCGCCAGATTTTTTGCTGACCGCCAAAGGCTCGCCGGTCACCATGGATTCATCCACGTTGGAGCTGCCTTCAAGAACCTCGCCGTCCAGCGGCACTTTGTCTCCCGGGCGCACCCGCAGGCGATCACCCACCTTGACCTGATCCAGTGACACATCGGACTCGCTGCCGTCATCGTCCAGCTTCCTCGCTGTGGCCGGCGCCAGATCCAACAGGGCTTTGATGGCGCCGGAGGTTTTCTCCCGGGCCCGCAATTCCAGTACCTGGCCGAGCAATACCAATACGACAATGACCGCAGCCGCCTCGAAATACACCGCAACGGAGCCATCGTCCTGCCGGAAGGCATTCGGAAAAATCTGGGGCGCCAGTGTCGCCACCAGGCTGTAGATCAACGCCACGCCGGTACCAATGGCAATCAGCGTAAACATGTTCAGATTCCGGCTGAGAACAGACTTCCACCCTCGAACAAAGAACGGCCAGCCGCACCAGGCCACCACGGGCGTTGCCAACACCAGTTGAATCCAATTGGACGTTTGCGGAGCCAGGATGTGATCAAGCCCGGTGAGGTGCCCACCCATCTCCAGCACCAGTACCGGCAGGGCCAGCAACAGACCGATCCAGAATCGGCGGGTCATATCTTTGAGTTCTGCCGACGGCCCGTCATCCAGGCTTACTTGCTCCGGCTCGAGGGCCATACCGCAAATGGGACAATCTCCGGGGCCCTGCTGGCGAATTTCCGGATGCATCGGGCAGGTGAACATGGTGCCCGGAGCCACGGGCTCCTCCGGCTTTTGTTCGCCGTTGAGGTAGTGTTCCGGATCCTCGTCAAACTTTGACTGGCAGCGAGAGGAGCAGAAATACCAGGTTTTGCCACCGTGTTCGCTACGATGCTCTGCCGAGTGGGGATCCACCGACATGCCGCAAACCGGATCCTTCACTGCGTGCTCCCCGGCAGCTTTTTGATCATGACTGTGGCTATGACTGTCATGGTGGTGGGCGTGTTGATGCTCAGCCATTATGATCTCCCTCCTTGTCTGCCGGCCAATCTGCGAATGCAATGAAATAAAGTAGAGCGATGTTGACGATGGGTATGAGTATCAGAATGCCCATCCAACCCGGAAAACCCGTGCGCTGGCAGATACGCCAGGCCGGAATCACCACGGCAACAGCGATCACCAGCATCCACAGCCAGTGCCCGGCCCACATGGTGTTACCAAACATGTCATTGTCCATCATGGTAGTGCTCTCCCTGTCGGGTGTTGGTTATTAGTGATGATGCGCATGAGATTCCTCCTGTCCTGACTGCCCGGCTTTGGCGGCCCTTTTCAGGAACGCCTGCTCGGCCACTGCAATAACAATCATGGTGACAACGGCCACGCCAATGACAAAAGGATCGGTATTCAGTTTGACCCAGACAAAGCCGCCGAGCACCAGCAAATCGAGAATAATAGCCGTCCCCGGCACCCAACGATTGGCCTTCACATCTTCACGCAGATAGCGCAGGACGCCCCAATGGATGGCTATGTCCATGATCAGGTAAAAAATGATACCCAATGCTGCAATTCGGGACAGATCGAAGAAGGCCGTAAGGATAAGCCCCAGAACCACGGTATAAACCAGCGTGTGTTTCTGGATGCTGCCCGGCATGCCGAAATGGCTGTGGGGAACCAGCTTCATTTCGGTCAACATGGCAAGCATGCGCGAGACCGCGAAAATGCTGGCCAGAATGCCACCCGCGGTGGCCATCATGGCAAGCGCCACAGTGAACCAGACGCCATAATCGCCCAGTGCCGGACGCGCCGCAGCCGCCAGCGAGTAATCCTGCGTCTTGATGATTTCCGCCAGCGACAGATTGCTGGCAACCGCAAAGCCCACCAGGGTGTAAATCACCACGCAGGCCGCGATGGAAATGATGATGGCGCGCCCCACGTTGCGCTTGGGGTCTTTCACTTCGGAGCCGCTGTTGGTGATGGTGGTGAAGCCCTTGAAGGCAAGGATTCCCAGGGCTGTTGCACCCAGGAAATTACCAGCCGCCCCCGCTTCGCCAGTGCTTGATAAATCAACCGCCAGGCTGTCGGCAATCCAGATGCCCACCAGCCCAAAGACCAATATGCCGCCGATCTTTAACACACCAATGAAGGACGCAACTCCCTGAACCATCCGGTTGCCCAACAGGTTGATCACAAACGCCGCCAGGATTAGCGACACCCCGAGAATTGGCACCATGAGCCCACTTTCGTCGCCTCCGAACAGCTGCATGGTGTAGGAGCCGAAGGTGCGCGCCAGAAAGCTCTGGGCGATCACCATCGAGAAATACATCAGCAGGGCATGGAAGGCTGTCGGTAGGCTATGGCCGTAAGCTTTATGTAGGTACATGCCAATACCGCCGGCTGACGGATAGGCGTTGGAGATTTTGATGTAGGAGTAGGAACTGAAGCTGACGATCAGTGCAGCCGCCAGAAACGCCAATGGAAATAAAGCGCCGGTCATCTGCGCCATCTGCCCGGTCAAAGCGAAGATACCGGCGCCAATCATGACGCCGGTACCCAGCATGACGGTTCCCGGGAGTGTGAGACTGCCTTCCTTGTAGCGACTGGTTCTGTCCTGCTCCCTGCTCATTAAACCTCCGTTTATTTCTTCATGGGTGGGATTTTTGAACAACAAAACGGGTCGAGCTCGGCATTGGCCCGGAAGTTATCGTCTGAAGACCGATACCAGGCCAGTTTCCGCCGAGCCCACCATCCGGTCTCTAGCCGGCCGCCATGAGTTTCAATCAACTCGAGCAACCCGTCGGTGGACCAATGGGTTCCATCGAAGGTGACCTGCAACCGGTTGTTGGATTTGCGTTCAGCAAAATCGACGCAGGGATGATGGTTGAGTTCATGGACGATATCGTCCCACTCACCCTCGCCAAAGCCCTCGACGGTCAGTTTCCGGCGCAACAGAAATCGCGCCTGATTGGTTGCTTTATGCGCTTTGATCATGATCGTGCACCTCGCGGCCCTGTTGCTTCCTTTCTATAACAACACCCCAACCTGAACTGCGCCTGAAAATAAGGCCAATATATTTGTGGATTTCACTTACATCAAATCGACTAAAAAAAGGTCGGGGGACAACCCCGGCCCTTAAAAAAACCGATCAGAACGCGATACGAGCGCCGATCACGGCAAACCAGTCTTCCGTGCTGCCACCCTCTGCTTCGGCAAAATCGGCGGTATCGCCGTATTTCCGTTCATGCACCACGCCCACGTAGGGCGAAAATGCGCGGTCGATCAGGTCATAGCTCAGCCTGAGACCGGTTTCAGTGGATACCAGTCCCTTGCCAACGCCAATTTCCCGGTCCTCACTGAACGCGACCGTGGCATCCAGCGTTGCCGCCAGGATCCAGTAGTTGGTGAACAGCAATTCGTACTCTGCGTCGAGTTCGGTGGACGTATCGCCATCTTTGCTGACGTACAGGTTAGCGTCGACCTCAAACCACTGGGGCGCAAGCCCGGCAACGCCCAATACCGCGTAGGTCCGGTCCGGACCCTCGGGGGTATCAAAGCGAATGCCCGCCTTAGCGTCAAAGAAGTCGGAAATCGGCACCTGGCCTACCAACTGGTTTTCCAACGTTTCGTAGGCCTTCTCTTCGATGGCGTACTCACCTTTTGTCAGCCACCGGACTTTCAGGTCGTCCGTGCCGTAGAACAGGTCCGCGTTCCAGACACCCAACTCCTCGTCGTCATCGCTGTAACGATATTCGAACTCTTCGAATTGGACGCCCCAGGTTGTCAGCGGCTGCTTACGGGCGGTGGTGTCTGAAATCCGTTCCTGAGCGGTTACAGCAATTGGAAACACCATCGAACCGAACAGGCTGACAGCGACCAGAGATCGCACAAAACTCATGCGTCACCTCCCTCTGTTGCCACAACATCGACCTTGGCCTGAGTTGACTCCGGGCCACCCTCGACAATCACTTTGCGGAACATGCCCGCGGATGCGTGATAGGAGAGGTGGCAATGGAAGGCCCACTGCCCGGGTTCGTCTACCTCGGTTTCCATGTAGACCGTGGTGCCAGGCTGCACGCTGATGGTGTGCTTGACCGGATTCATCTGGCCGGCGCCCACATCGAGCATGGACCACATGCCGTGCAGGTGCATCGGATGGGTCATCATGGTTGTGTTAACGAATTTGAAGCGAACGCGCTCGCCGTATTGCAGACGGATGGGGTCCGCATCTTCGTATTTGACGCCGTTGATGCTCCAGGTATAGCGCTCCATGTTACCGGTCAGTCGAAGCTCGATTTCCCGGGTCGGTTCGCGGTCTTCATACAGCGGGTTCTGCGCTTTCAGGTCCGCATAGGACAGGAACTTGCCGCCGTTCGCGGCCACAGGCACAAGACCACTGCCCTTGGCGTAGAAGGGATCGCTCGCACCGCCCTTGGGCATCATCATGTCGCCATGGTCCATTCCGGCCATACCCGAGTGATCCATGCCTTCCATTTTAGAATGATCCATACCTGCCATTTTGGAATGATCCATGCCCTCCATGTTGGAATGGTCCATTCCCGCCATCGCAGAGTGATCCATGCCAGACATGTCCTCTGAGCTGTTCATATCCATGTCGCCATGATCCATACCAGCCATATCACCGTGGTCCATGCCATGCATTCCGCCCATGTCCGCCATGGTCAGGCGAGCGGGTTCGCGCAGCTGGGGAACGGCCGCGGCCATGCCTTCTTCCGGGGCAAGCGTTGCTCTGGCATACCCTGAACGGCCCATGGACTCGGCGAATATCGTGTACGCCTGCGCGTCCTTCGGGCGCACGATGACGTCGTAGGTTTCGGCAACGCCGATTCGGAATTCATCCACGTTGACGGGCTGAACGTTGTTGCCGTCGGCTTGCACAACCGTCATGTCCAGGCCGGGAATCCGGATATCAAAATAGGTCATGGCAGAGGAATTGATGAAGCGCAGTCGGATGCGCTCGCCGGGCTCAAAGATTCCGGTCCAGTTCTGATCCGGGCCCTTGCCGTTGATCAGGCCGGTGAAACCCTGAAGGTCTTCCACATCCGCTTTCATCATTCGCATATCGCCCCAGGCCATGCGGTCCCGGACCGTATTCATCAGGCCGTTTTTAGAGGCATCGGAAAAGAACTCGCCAACGGTCTGCTGCTCCCGGTTGTAGTAATCCGGCATCATTTTCAGGTTGCGCATGATGCGATCACCGGAATGGGGATGCTTGTCGGTTAGCTGCACCACGTAGTCACGGTTATACCGGAACGGCTCACGCCCCTTGGGTTCGATGACGATGGCTCCGTAAGCGCCGTCAGGCTCCTGAAAACCAGAGTGGCTGTGAAACCAGTAGGTGCCCGCCTGCTGGATGGGGAACTGGTAGGTAAAGGTTTCCCCTGGCTTGATGCCCGGGAAACTGATCCCCGGAACGCCGTCCTGATTAAAAGGCAGGATCAGGCCGTGCCAGTGAATGGAGGTCGTCTCGTTGAGGTTGTTGGTCACGTTGATCGTGACATCCTCACCTTCCTTGAAACGCATGACCGGTCCGGGGGACTTTCCGTTGTACCCTATGCCCTGTTTGACGAAATCTCCGGTATCAATCTTGACCCGGTCCACCGTCAAGTCGTATTCACCGGCCAGAACCAATGCCGGCATCAACAAGCTCAAAAGTCCCGAAATTAAGGATGTTTTCATCTGTTTTACTCCAAACTACACGTCGTTGAAGCTGGGCTGGGACAAAGTCGCCAACCCATGCATTCGCAGGGATCTCAATACACCGAACTACTTGAAGTTGACCTCACCGTACATTCCAGCCTGGTAATGGCCCGGCACGTTGCACGCAAACTCAATGTCACCCTGTTCAGTAAACTTCCAGACAATTTCCTGACTCTGGCCAGGTTCCAGCAAAACGCTGTTGGGGTCATCGTGCTTCATTGAATGCCCGTTACCCATGTCCATGTTCATCATGTCGTGATTCAGCTTGCCGCCCTGAATGACGCCATGCTCAACCATCATCATCATTTCCTTTTGATGGGCTTCGTGCATGCCAGGGGTGCCGACATTGAACTCATGAACAAGATTGCCTTTGTTCTCGACGACGAAACGCACGGTTTCACCTGGTTTCACACTGATTTCTTCGGGTTCGTAGTAGTTGTCGTACATTTCAACGGTAATGGACCGAGTCACCTCAGACGCTTTGCCCGGCTCGCCACTGCTGGCTCCGTGCCCACCCCCGTGAGCGCCGGCGGCAAAGGCTGTTGCAGACATTGACATGGCGGCGGCAGCAACCAGAAACTTTGACGCATTCATCTCGTCTTCTCCTGTGGAATAATGATGTTCAAACCGAGGTTGGCTCGCCCGGAATGCGGGCCAGTGCCAAAATACGAGAGTCACCATCGCCCACTAACCTGAATTCTTGCTGAAAAACTCCAATTATTTGCCATTCAGGCTGAATTCAGGTTGATCAGCGACACTGTCGCGAGCTCAAATTCACGATAAGGACAGCCTGATGCGATTGCTGCTCGTTGAAGATGACCGTTTGCTGGTTGATGGATTGAGCAGCCAACTCGAAAAAGCGGGATTCAGCGTCGACACGACCTACACGGCCAAAGAGGCCACGATTCTGGGCCAACAGGAGGACTATCGGGCTATTATTCTTGATCTTGGTCTACCCGATGGTAACGGACTGGACGTCTTGAGAAAGTGGAGAAGCAATCGTATTGCCTGTCCTGTGCTTATTCTCACCGCCCGGGGCGACTGGCACGACAAAGTCGAAGGTCTCAAGGCAGGAGCAGATGACTACCTGGCCAAGCCCTTCCAGACAGAAGAATTGATTGCCCGACTTAACGCCATTGTGCGTCGAAGTGAAGGCCGAATCCATTCAATGGTGAAAGCTGGGCGTTTTGAGTTGGACGAAAATCGCCAGAGCCTGAAATCTGACGATGGCACGGAACACAGCCTGACCGGCACTGAATTTCGCCTGCTACGCTGCCTGATGAGCCGTCCCGGCCATGTATTTTCAAAAGAGCAGTTAATGGAACAGCTCTACAATCTGAACGACACCCCTAATGAAAACGTGATCGAAGCTTACGTCCGGAGATTGCGGAAACTGGTTGGCAACGACGCCATTTCAACCCGTCGCGGCCAGGGTTACCTTTTCAATGACACTGTTTAGGAAACCCACATCCGTCAAAGGAACCCTGCTGGTACTGTTGTTGCCTGCGGGCATTGCCCTGATGGGCCTAGCATGGCTGGTTCATGGTCTGCTGCTTGACCGAATGTCGCGGGAATTCGTAGAGACACGGCTAAAGGATGAAGTCGCGTTTCTAGAGCACCAGATTCGTAATGCCAACGGCCAACTGGACAGCCTCCAGACCGGCGATTACTTCCAGGAAGTCTTCCATCACGCCTTTGCTATCCATTCACCCACCCAGACCATCGTATCGCCCGACACCTGGGCACCGGCGTTGATGTCTATGATTGAATCCGGGCAGGACGGCACCCTTCGTGTGGAAAACGCGGAATCAGTCGATGCGCCGGAAAAAATGCTCGCCTACCGGAAGTCGTTTCGAGTGGACGATACACCCATCGTAGTAATTGTGTCCGAGGATCTGGGCGCATTGAAACGCAGCCAGGCCGAGCTGCACGCCTGGACAGCCATCGTCTCCCTATTGCTAATTACGCTTCTGGTTGTCGTGATCTGGTTCGGCATTAATCTGTCCATGCGCCCGGTTGTCACGCTGAAGGCCACATTAAAGAGACTTCAGGACGGCGAGGTTTCGCGGATTCATTTTCAGGCACCTGAGGAATTTCGCCCACTCGTCCAACAACTCAACCAGCTACTCGATTCACTGGATCATCGCCTTGAACGGTCAAGGGACGCGCTGGCGAATCTTTCTCACAGCGTCAAGACCCCCATTGCGGCCATCCGGCAGGTTCTTGAAGACACCAGCCGCCCGCTCTCTGACGAACTCCGGCTCCAGATGACGGAGAGACTCAGTGATATCGACAAGCAGCTCGAAGCTGAAATGCGCCGAAGTCGCTTTGCCGGGCCACAGGTCGGGAAAAGCGCCTACCCTCTGAAACAGGCGCGGGATCTGCTCTGGATGCTGGGGCGGCTGTATCCGGAAAAATCCTTTGAACTGTCGAGCATCTTGCCCGAGGACATCCGTTGGCCGTTAGAAGAGCACGACTTGAACGAAATACTGGGCAATCTCCTGGACAATGCGGGCAAATGGTCAGGTCGCTGTGTGGAACTGTCACTGTCGCAGCACTCCGGCACACTGAAAATAGGCGTTGTAGACGATGGGGCAGGCGTCGCTGATGCCGAAATCGGCAAGCTTGGGCAAAGGGGACTGCGACTGGATGAGCAGACACCAGGCCATGGCCTTGGGCTCGCGATTGCTCGGGAAATCGTCGAACGCTACGGCGGAACCATCAATTTCTCGGCCGCCCCAGAACGCGGCTTACGCGTGCTAGTCGACATTCCCGCGCTGGTACCAGCGACCAAGTAGCTTTCAATAATCCCCCAGACCATCGGGCAAAGCCAGAAGCATACTTTTGCAACCAAAACAGTATTTGGATAGTCTTCCAATAAGATCTCGTCAACTACTAAGAGACTCTCTGTTGCTGAACCAAGCCCCATCCACCATCGGCAAAGCAATTTTGATCGGCACTGCACTGTCGTTACTGATCCTTGTTCGCGGTGCGTGGGCCTCGGACCAGAACGTTCACCAGGCCTCTCAAAGCCTGTCTTTAATCGAGTTTGCTGAAAATCATGGGCATTCTCATAACTCGTCTCTTAATCACCTCCATGCGTATTCCGTCGAGATGACTGACTGGGATCACCAGTTGCTCCATGTGCTGGGTGCGCTTGAAAACCACGTGCCATTGGATACTGCAGCCATGCCTCTTCCTCCGGGGCGGGATACGCCCGAATGGCAAGGGCCCCCGTCGCCTCTATCTGAGCAGGCGTCCTCGCTTTATCGTCCTCCGAAAGCCTGAAACCTGCACCTGATTTTGGCGCCATAGCGCCGTTCACAAGTATTGATTTCACAATTCGGAGATAACCGAATGACGTTTTTGCCATTACTGCGCTTTTCAGGCGTAGACAGGTGCGTGCATGGGCTTTTGCTTTTTGCTGTCGCCTTCGCGTGCCTGTTCGTTTCCCCTCTGCTTTTTGCTCATGGCGTTGAAGAAGGTGATGCCGTTTTCATTGAGCAAGCCAGCGGGGCACAATTGCTGCCCTTTATTTACCTGGGCGCCAAGCACATGGTGACCGGTTATGACCACTTGCTGTTCCTGGCGGGGGTCATTTTCTTCCTGTATCGCATGAAGGATGTGGGCATCTATGTGACCCTGTTCGCCGTTGGCCACAGCGTCACGCTCCTCTATGGCGTGCTCAGCGAGACCAACGTCAACGCCTACATGGTCGATGCCATTATCGGGTTTTCCGTGGTCTACAAGGCGATGGACAATCTGGGTGCTTTCCGGCGCTGGTTCGGGTTTCAACCCAACACCAAAGCGGCGGTTCTCATCTTCGGGTTCTTCCACGGCTTTGGTCTGGCGACAAAGCTTCAGGACTTCACACTGTCCGACGATGGCCTGGTGGCAAACATTCTCGCGTTCAATGTGGGGGTGGAGATCGGCCAGCTGATGGCCTTGAGCGTCATTCTGATCGCCATGAATTTCTGGCGTAAAACCGATTTTTTTCCTCGCCAGGCGTTTGGCGCCAACGTTCTGTTAATGAGTGCCGGCTTCATGCTGATGGGTTATCAGCTGACTGGCCTGTATACCGTTTCCTGAGGAGATAGCTCATGCAAGACATTTCAGATATGGACCGCGAAGGTCTTCCTTCGACAAAAAGTCTGTTCAAGGCAACCGGTGTTGCCGCGCTCATCGGCCTGCTGGTTCTGATCACGACGATTCTGCCTGCGGAATACGGCATTGATCCGACCGGGCTGGGCCACAAAATGGGACTGACCGTGCTCAGCCAGGCAAATGTCACAGAGCCCAAATCTCCAGAAGCCGCTTCTTCCTCCGACAACCTGCTCTCGCTCTCCGCGGGGCCTGTGTGGAAGACCCAGAATACGCTCAGCTCCGACACTACGACGGTCACCCTGGAGCCGGACGAGGGCCTTGAGGTAAAGGCCACCATGAACGCCGGCGACCGCATGGTCTTTAACTGGGCTTCAGAAGGCGGCCCCGTTAACTTTGACATGCACGGTGAGCGTTTTAATGACGGCGACAATTTCACCAGCTACTGGCAGGGAAGAAATGAACCCGCCGCAAACGGTGCTTTCGAGGCGCCATTTGACGGCACCCATGGCTGGTATTGGCGAAATCGCGGCGATGAGACGGTCACCATCGTTCTTCAAACCAGCGGTTTTTACGACAGCATCACCAAGAAGTAATCAACCCATCATCCGTAAGGAGTTATTCCATGAAAAAGATCATTCTTTCGTTCACTACCGCGATCGTTTTGTCCGTTGCTGGTCAGGCATTCGCGGGTGCCGGTCATAGCCACGGAGTATCGGAGCCTATTTCCAAAGTCCAGGCAATGCAAAAGGCAGAAACCGTAAAGCAGCAACTGGTCAGCTCGAATCAGGTATCCTCCGAGTGGACCGGTGTCGAGGGTAATAGCCCCCAGCAGCGTTCGACTTCAGCCGGCAACCTTTGGGTGGTGGAATACACCAACCCCAAGGCTGCGGATGAGAACAAGGCCAAGTTGTTCGTGTTTGTGGATGAGTTCGGCAACCCCGTTGGCGCGAATCACACGGGCAAGTTGTAACATTCAGGCGGCATAGCGAGGGCGCGCTACTCAACGGGTAGCGCGCCCTTTTTATTCAGGCCAGTAGGTATGTTGTGTTATCTATCACAAAGTTGTGGGGATGGACCTCATGCGAATGCCTGTGAGCGTGACTACCCAATGAGAATGCCGCCTCCGCTCTATCAATCAGTTGCCTAAAACGAAGCAGCCTTTGAAAGGCACACCATACTGTAAATAGGCGTCGCGGGCTGAGGAGGGTAGCCACTATGTCCTATACACACGGTGCACATCGAAGAGAGCCTTGGAATAAAGGCAAGCTAATTGGTCAAAAGTTACCGCTGAAACCCCATGAAGTTTGGTCCATCCGGGTTAGGCTCGATATGGCTAACAATGTCAGAGACCTTGCGCTGTTTAACCTTGCCATAGATAGCAAATTGCGCGGATGTGACCTGGTCAAACTGATGGTTCGAGATGTAGCTCACGGCACAGAGATCATGTCCCGAACCAAGGTGATTCAGCAAAAGACGAAGCGGCCGGTATCATTCGAGATTACACCAAAAACTAAAGATGCCTTGTCGGAATGGATCAAGGTGAAGAACCTCTGCTCCTTCGACTATCTATTTCCGAGCAGTTATCAAAATAAAGGCTACCTGGAGCCAAGGCATTACGCCCGTCTAGTGAAGAAGTGGATTTGCAGTATTGGGTTGGATAGCACGGCTTACGGCACCCATTCGATGAGACGCACCAAAGTGGCTTTGATCTGTAAGCGTCTGGCTATCACACCGTAAAATTAAAAGTCCGCCTGTAGTGGCCAACTCATCGCGGGAGATATTTTAAGGCATTACTAATCAGATTCAGCGGAAATCTCGAAGTCAGCATCTACTTCCACTTTCATACTTCATTAAAACCCCTCTGCTGTATCGCGTCCCGGGTGTCTTGGAGAGATTTGGGGCGGCTGAACAGATAGCCCTGAAACGCTTTGCAGCCCAGCGCTTTCAGTGTTTGCCACTGTTCATCTCTTTCGATACCTTCGGCCACAACAGACAGATTCAGACTGTTTGCCATATGCAGGATCGACCTGACCATAGCGTAACCCTCTTCATCCATAAGCAGGCTCTCCACAAAACTTCTATCAATTTTCACCTCATTGATGGGGAGTTCGCGCAGATACGAAAGTGAGGAGTAGCCCGTTCCGAAGTCATCCAGCGAAAACTGAACACCGATGCGCCCGAGGCGTTCCATCCTCTCAATGCTCTCCTGGGTTCTACCCAGTTTCTATGGACGGTTTTAAAAACAGCTTGGACTTACCCCGGGCGTTAAATCGAGCAATGTGCTCATCGGACGACTACCCAGGCTCCCTTCCTAGCTAACCTCGGCGCTGCAAAAAGGTCCGCTTTCCAATGATTCCGGACACCTCGCTTCGCTGATGGCGGCAACATTGCCACATACTCTGGCGTCCGGAATCATTGAACCACTACACACCAGCAAGATTGCTCCAGTGAATGGAAAGGTCGATGTCTTCCGAAAAGCGCTCTATTGTCTTTCAGCACTTGCTCAGGGCGGTTCCGCCTTTGCAAGCCGTTGAGTGAGTGCCAAGCAGGTTTTCGTCGTAGAGCAGGCGCAGTATCTCAGCTACCCAGATATCCCTTTCGAAGAAATTCTGGGCCAATCCAGCAGGGTGCTTTTGGGCGCCTAAATCCAAAATGGCTTTGAGGTCATCATGCTTCGACTGTAGTGGTCAACTAATCCCGGACAGTATTTTAAGGTTTTCCTCAGCAGCAACAGGTGAAATACCACCGTTGAATGTATGAGGTCGTTGCCGGTTGTAGTAGTCCATCAGATAGCCACCAACGTCTTTTTTGGCCTCAGGCAGATTCCGATATCCCAGGGCCGGTATCCATTCAGATTTCAGACTCCGGAACAGTCTCTCCATTGGTGCGTTGTCCCAGCAATTGCCACGTCGGCTCATGCTTTGTGTCATTCGATAGCGCCAAAGCCGCTGACGGAACTTTCGACTGGCATACTGGCTTCCCTGATCCGAGTGGAACATGACTTTTTCTGGTTGGCCACGCTGCTCCCAAGCGTGATCCAGAGCTTTTAAACCAGGTCCGCATCTGGACTCGATGACATCGCCCAGCCAACAACCCGGCGAGCGCACAGATCCAGTATCACAGCCAGATAACTCCAACGCTGGCCGCTCCAGATGTAAGTGATGTCACCACACCAGACCTGGTCGGGCTGCTCTACTGCAAACTCACGATCCAGATGGTTCGGGATATCCGGCCGCTCAACGGTGGCCTGCTTGTAGGCATGAGGGCCTGGTTGCTTACAGATCAGGCCCAGCTCGCTCATAAGACGTCGAACCTTGAAGCGACCGACGACAGTGCCTTCCTCACTGAGCAAGCCTTTGATTGTCCGGCTGCCGGCGGAACTGCGACTCTTGGTGAACAGGCGGTTTACCTGAGCCCTCAGGGCCATACGCTCCACATCAACGTGGTTCCGGCGATGGCGGTACTCGTAATAGCTGGAGCGGCTGATATCGAACGCATTGCAGACCATTTCAACAGGCATTCGCTCACTTAACTGGTCTATCAGCGCGTACGATTCATGTCGTCCGACATCAAGAGAGCGGTAGCCTTTTTTAGTATGTCTTTCTCCTGCTCAAGGCGCTTGCAGCGGGCTTCCAACTCCTGAATACGGCGCTGTTCCGGGGTTAATGCCTTGCCCTTCGGGGTGACACCGTCGCGCTCCTCGGTCAGTTGGTTAACCCAGCGCCGGATAGCGCTTTCACCAATTCCCAGGGACACGCTCGCCTGGGGAATCGTGTAACCTTGATCCAGCACCAGGCTGGCTGCTTCCTGTTTGAACCCAGGAGAAAAAGAACGTCGCTTTCTGGTCATCAGACACATCGTTTATGGCGGCAATATTACCACCTACGTTGGTGTCCGGAATCATTGAACCACTACAGACGGGTCGCGATAGAAGTCGAAAATGTCCGTCAAGCCATCATTTCCCTTTCGAACTGCTCTAATTTGGCATGCCACCCTTCAGGGAGGTGCGTCGACTTGAGCTTTCTGATGGCGGTTTGGCTTTCTGACTCGGAAAGTTTCAGCCTGGAAATGGCCTTTTTCAGTCCGCTGAGATTAACGGAGTTGGCTGGGGTGACGGTTAAGCTTCGCAGTAACTCACCTTCAGGGCGCGATTTCCACCGTAGCTTTGATTCCGCAACGTGCCGTACTTCAACAATTTCATTGCCAACCGAAAACACTCTGCTCGCGCCGTTACTCCAAAAAACGGTTTTGACGGGTGCCTGTGTCTGAAGGCCAAGTCGATACGCGGATTCGATGCCTTGTCTAACCAGTGTGTAGCCGTTCTGCTGTGCCCATTTTTTGGCTATCTGTTCTGCGCTTGCTGAGATTTTGATCGATGGCATGCTGGCCAGCGACTTTGGGCGCACATAAATGCCTTTGGCTACTCGTTCAATCAAACCTTCATGGGCAAGCCTGCTCAGCGCTTTTTGCACAGACGCAGCAGAGCCCAGTTCGTGGAACTGACTGATGGAAAACGGGACGCCCCGCCTCATGCGCTGAAGTTGGCGGGTCACTTTCTCTGACGTAGACATACTGCAACCTGACAAGATAATAACTATGTGATTTAACGTTAGCCCCTTATTGCCGGGGCTTGCAATGGATTTCGTGTCAGGATTGTGGGTGTTAAGAGTAGGGTGGCGGCTCCTGAGAAACCACTTTTGATCCAGCCAACATCCGCAGTATCAACAACGCAAATCCCCTCTGTGTCTGCTCATCGCCCAAGACCTCCATAGAAAGCTTCTCATGGTCCGTCATCGCATCCAGCACCATGTCTGATACCCGCTTCGGAAATAACCCGTGCATTACCTGTTCAGGAGAGTGGCTATTCACCTGGGCCATCACAGAGTCATCCCGGCGTATCCTGTCCGCCACGCCCTGGGCGAAGTGAAGCTGGTCTTCATCGTTCACCTCTGAGCCAAATAGATCGTTCAGTGTCTCGATGATTTCAGAGAGGCGCTTTTTCTCCGGGTCATGGGCTTTGCCGGAACCCACATCGGAGAGGGGCTTAAGGGCGTATTCTTCGGATTCCTCGGAGAGCTTTAACTGCTGCTCGTTGCGCTTGGTGAGTCGGTAGTGGGTCAGGGCCAGCTCCGACACATCGATATCGTCATCGTCCAGGCGATCTATGCGCAGCAGGGGCGAGAGGTGCTTGGCGAAGACACAGAGCTGCTCCAGTTCCCGGTCTTCATAGCTGATGATTTGTGACAGAAACTCGTAAGCCCGCACGAAGCTGGTCAGGTTCTTCTTGAAGAGATCCAGCTGGTCCAGGCCCTCGCCGATGTCCTTCAGGGTTTTCTCAGCATTGGCCAGGCCGACTTTATCGCCATCGTTTTCAGCCTGCTTGCGGGCGTCTCTGGCTGAGTGCTTTTCATCCAGCAAGTTTTTATAGCGCTTGGTGAAGCGCTCTTTCGCAGGCTGGCAGTAGTAGGTGAGTTTGCTGGCTGCTGCCCGAGTGTCGTAGAAGGCGAGCGCGAAGGATTCGACCTCGTTCCAGTGGTAAATCTGTTCCTCATCCAGCGCTGTCTGCAGGTCAAACACCACCCGGGCTTCGGAAACGTCTTCCAGCTCGGCTTTGGTGTAGTACGGCAAAAAGGCTTCCAGTACGTCCTCGGGATCGTTGAAGAAATCCAGCACGAAGGTCTGCTTGCCCGGGAAGGTGCGGTTCAGGCGGGAGAGGGTTTGCACGCAATCCACGCCTTGCAGCTTTTTGTCTACGTACATGGCGCAGAGTTTGGGCTGATCGAACCCGGTCTGGTATTTGTTGGCGGCGATCATGACGTTGTAATCGTCGGTATCAAAGGCATCCGCCAGGTCACGGCCTTTCAATCCGGGGTTCAGCAGTTGGCTGTTTTCCGAGACCTCCTCGGGGATAACGTCGTCCGGCAGAATCGTGCCCGAGAACGCCACCAGGGGATGCACGTCCTGGTAATTCTGTTCTTTGGCGTAAGCCTGCATGGCCAACTGGTAGCGTACCGCTTCCTGCCGGCTGCTGGTGACCACCATGGCCTTGGCCTGGCCATCCAACAGGTGTTTTACATGCTCACGGAAGTGCTCAACGATGACTTCCACTTTTTGATTGATGTTGTAAGGGTGCAGGCGAACCCAGCGGGCCAGCTTGATGCGGGCCTTTTTGGAATCTACTTCATCATCTTCGCCGTTGGGATGGGCCAGCTTCCAGGCGGTGGAGTAGGTGGTGTAGCACTTGAGTACATCCAGAATAAAGCCTTCTTCAATGGCCTGACGCATGGAGTACAGGTGAAAAGCTTCTGGTTTGTTGCTGCCGGAGGGTGGCTCATCCGGGTTGGGTGGCCGACCGAATAGCTCCAGGGTTTTGGCCTTGGGTGTGGCGGTGAACGCATAGTAGCTGATCTTCTCGCTGGGTTTGCGGGCAGTGACTGCCGCATCCAGAAGCTCTTCAGCGCTGATTTCCTCACCTTCGCGGGGCTCTTTGCCTTCAGAAAAGGCGGCCCCCAAAATGGATTTGAGCTTGGTGGCAGAAGAACCGGTCTGTGAAGAATGTGCCTCGTCTGCTACCACTGCATACTGCCCGGAGGCCAGTTGGGGATGCTTATCCAGCGCTTCAAACAGAGCCGGGAATGTCTGAATGGTGACGATGATGATACGGGTACGTTCAGCCAAGGCTTCCGCCAACTGTTCCGATTTACTCTGGCTGCCGATGTCACGGGTGATGGGGCGCACCACCCCTTGGGCGTGCTCAAACTGGTAGATGGTGTCTTGTAGCTGCCGGTCCAGCACCGTGCGATCCGTGACCACAATCACCGAGCTGAACAGCTTGTTGCCGTCGGCATCGTACAGCTGGGCCAGTTGGTGGGCGGCCCAGGCAATGGAGTTGGATTTGCCCGACCCGGCACTGTGCTGCACCAGATAACGTTTACCCGGGCCTTCTTCCCGGGTAGCGTCCACCAGCTGATTGACCACATCCCACTGGTGGTAGCGGGGGAAGATCATGGTCTCTTTGGTGGTGCGCTTGCCGTGAAAATCTTCCTCGGTTTTCTTTTCCAGGTGCAGAAAACGCCCGATCACTTTCAGCCAGGCATCTTTCTGGAATAGCTGCTCCCAGAGATAGGCAGTGGCATAGCTGTTTTCATCCGGCGCTTGTGGGTTGCCTGCGCCGCCATCTTCCGTGCCACGGTTGAACGGCAGAAAGAAGGTTTCTTTCCCTGCCAGCCGAGTCGTCATGGCGACCTGATCCTGGCTTACGGCAAAATGCACCAGGGCACCGCGCTTGAAAGTAAGTAAAGGTTCGGGCTTACGGGTAATGGGGTCTTTGACCGGGCGATCCTTGCGGTACTGGCGCTTGGCGTTTTCTACCGACTGCTTGAATTCGCTTTTCAGCTCCAGAGTGGCGGTGGGCAGGCCATTCACGAACAGCACCAGATCCAGGCGCGGGTTGTATTCGCCTTCCCGGGCATGGGGGGAGTAAGACACCTCTTCAACGACTCGCAGGCGGTTGGCGCTGTAGCGCTTCAGGGCGTCTGGGTTCATGCCGTGGTCGGGCCGAAAGCTGCACAGGTCGACTTTCACGCCCGGCAACTTAAAACCGTGGCGTAGTACCTCTAAAGTGCCGCGCTTTTCCAGTTCCCGGGTAGTGGCTTTAATCAGCACCTGTTCCGGGTTCTGCGGGTTATTCTTACAGAATTTGTCCCAGCGGTCTGGGTAGGCTAACTGGAAATACCCAACCAGATCTTCCGGATACACCGCGTTCACCTTGTCGTACTCCGACGCCTTGCCAATTAACCAACCCTGGCTCTCAAGGGCGGAAATGATGTCGTTCTGGAATACTCTTTCGTGACTGTCCGCCATGACTGCTCCTTATAGGGCTTGGCTCTTGTGGCCTGGCTCAGCGATCCTCACGGGTGTGCCAGAGCCGCAAGATGAAAATGGCGCTGCCCTGAATTTCATATCGAACTTCGTAATGACCAATCTGCAGCCGCCGAACATCTCTGGGGTCAAATTGATGCAGCGGCTCACCAAGGCGCGGGTTGTCGACAAGGCGAGTAGCGCCGCCCGTCAGCGAACGGACCACCTTAACGGCGGCAGGCTGGTTCACGGGTGCCAGAAACTCATAAAGCCGGGCAAGGTCTGACATGGCCTTGCCAGTCCACTGAATCTCCATTAACGGGGAGCAGGCAATGGCTGATCAGAATCCAGACTATCGGCCCAAGCCAGCACCGCCTGATGATCAATCACTTGCCCTGCGTCCACGTCGGCCAGCGCCTCTTGTGTCAGCCGGTCACGTTCATCCTCACGGGCAATCCAGTCCGCCAACGCCTGCTTCACGATCCAGCCTTTAGAACGCTCCAGACGCTGAGCCATCAACCCCACTTTGTCCGCCATAGAAACGGGCACGTGGGCGGTCATCACACGGGTATCTAACTTGGCCATAAAAGCACCTTTTACAGTGTTGATTCATTGTGATTGAGTATAAATCAATGTGAATCACAATGTCGCTAAAAGGCTTTTGCCTGATTGCCCTGACACCACAAAGGTTCGGGGTGCGGATAGCGTCATTCCATGTCCCAGGGTGCAGGAGTTCGCATTGTTTTACGCAGCCGCTCATTGGGTTTCGGCGGCAGGCCCAGTGGTTCAAGGAGCGCCTGATAAGCCTCATGCGTTACCGGCAGTTTCGCGTGATCCTGAATGACTTCCTCAGCGGCAATGCACGCGGCTTCAAGAATGAAATCGGTACGATTCTTTCCCTGAGCTGCGGCTGCGCGATCAATCAAGCCAAGCTCTCCGGGTGCTATCCTCAGTTTTAGAGTCTCACGCTTGGGCTGGTCGGTGTCCGCTGAGATCATGATGGAATGCCTCTGTTAATCCTTCCAAACATAGGAAGCGTGGTTCTTTGTTCTTATTCAGTCTCGGGCGCTTCAGCGCTGACCAGCTCGTTTTGCCAGTCGCCGTAGTTTTGTTTCTTGCCAACCAGCGTCCATTTTGTCCGCCCGTTGGCGCTGCGGCCTGAAATAACCGCCGCTGCCGCACTCGGGCTTGAGAAACCGTGATCCTGGGTAAAGACTCGTTCACCAGCGGGGCCTTCCGCCAAAACTCCATCCTGCACCAACTGATCAAACAGATTGGCATAGCCCCTGGGGGAGCCAGTCCACTTGGGCCTTGCCTGGGAGCCTTTCAGAACCACAAAGTCCCCATCCACTTCCTGGGCTTGGGCACGGATACTATATTTTGGAATTTCCAACTCGAAGAGTGGAGAGGTCAACGAGGTATCACCTGACTCAGTCAGTTTGATGCCGGAGGGATCACGGAAGAATTCAAATCCAAGTACCGGCAAGATGATGCGGATCTGTTCCGTGAAGAACGCCATATCGGCCTGGTCGGATTCTGGCAGCACGCTGTAATCGTGGGCTGTACCATTCACCAAACCACAGCGGCCTGACTTTATGGCCTGGCTAATCATCTGGCTTTCCAGGTATTTCACATGGGCTTTGGTGAGGTTTTGGTCTTTGCTGGTAATCAGGCAAACTCTTTCCCAGAAATCTTTGCCGCCTTGTGATTCTGGGCGGTTGTGCTGTTTGAGGCGTTTGGCCACGTCGTCGGACTCGCCGATATAGACCAGTGGGCGCAGGGTGTTCTCAGGATCGGGGCCAACCAGGAAGTAGATGCCGGTGCGACCGCACTCGGGGCGCTGGACCAGCTCGGTGAGCTTGGTACGCGGGCCAGTGAGAGCG
>Ga0306867_1000201_pt1 | contig 38098 bp, 29 predicted proteins | sample AntRauTorckE6831_FD_190432 | JGI IMG/M metagenome (GOLD analysis project Ga0306867, IMG submission 190432) | Saline lake microbial communities from Rauer Islands, Antarctica - Metagenome Torckler E6 #831 (v2) (version 2) | ecosystem: Environmental > Aquatic > Non-marine Saline and Alkaline >...
CCCGTTTTTTGGGGCAATATTAGTGACTCGAAATGACAATATGCCCAGGTTTGCATATGGCGTTACTTTACCTTCGAGCACAACCACACCTGAAACGCAGCGTTTTCCAACAAATTGAGTCGTTGCTAAGCCGAGGGATCTCCAATTTACCATTCCCCCCAATCAATGAATCCTCTCGTTTCTCATATTCAAATCTGTATATTCTACTCGATGTCTATCAACCCGCTTCTATACCCACAGAACATTTTATGAGCACCATCAAGCATAGTGAAGAATTTGTTGTTCGATCGTACGAAGTCGGTCAGAACGAGCACGCGACACTGCCCGTTATTGCCAACTATTTCCAGGAAGCAGCCGGTAAAAATGCCCGGAACCTGAACTTTGATATTGAAGACCTGCATGAAAAGGGCGTTACATGGGTTTTATACCGCATGCACATCAAAATGGGAGCTTTTCCTCAACGATGGGAATCAGTAACTGTTAACACATGGCCATCGTCGGGTGATGGAATTCGGGCGTTCAGGGATTATGAACTAATTGACGACATCGGTCAGGTAGTTGGAGCCGGTATCAGCCAGTGGATGGTATTGAATATTAAGAACAGGCGGCCCGTGCGTATACCAGCTGAAATTTTAGAGATGGGCCTTGAGGTGGAGGAACACAAGCTACCAGCTGATAAAAAACCTTTTCCGGAAATGGATGCCCCGGAAATCACGACTAAATTGACCGTTAGCCTTCACGATTTAGACATGAACCGACATGTGAACAACGTAAAATATATTGAATGGATGACCGGCTTTATGCCCAAGAGCATGCAGCCAGATTTAGTGTGTGCTGAAATAAATATTCAATACCATATAGAATGCGTTCAGAATCAGGAGATTCTTATTAAAACCAAAAAACTACAGTGCAAAACGTATCTCCATGCGATAGTTGATGCCAATACTGATAATTTACTCGCCAAAGGCGTATCTGTCTGGAAAGATTAACGCCTCTTTTCATCCCTGTCAATGAAGGCATCATCGTTATGGTTTCGGTATTTTTCAGGATGTTCTCTCATCTCTTTAAACTCTCTAAGGGTGAAAATCAACCCTATTAGCAACAGTATTACAACAATAATCCCAGACGTGAATATGAACTGTAAGTTCATGGCATACTCCTGTATTTAATAATTTTAAAGTATGCTCCAAATCCAAGAATGGAAGGCACCCAAATTCCAACGAAAAGGCCGGCATCAGTTGAGCCACTGAACCAAAGACCTATGGATAGGACCATTGAAATTAGGGCTGCAATTAGAATAAAATAGTCTGATGTTTTTAACATGTGATGAGTTGAGAAATTCAAAATTATTTTTATACAAACGGCTGCACGAGACGAGTCTCTAAAGGTCATCAACGACAACCTATATCGTCTCGCATCATCTGAGAACAATCAAGATACGAACGTAATCGTTCACATAGACCAATCGGGAGCGAAGGACGGATTTACAAGCCGTAAATTTTTTTCCAGTTCATCGATACTCTGGAATTCCTCATCGGACAATTCGAAATCAAAAATATCCATATTCTCTTTAAGATGTGCTTCGTTGCTGGCCTTCGGTATTGCAACGACATTTTCTTGCTCAATCAGCCATCTCAGTGAAATCTGTCCCGCTGACTTTCCATAATTTTTCCCGATTTCAGAAAGAAGCTCATTTTCGAAAACTTTACCCTGTGCAAGCGGACTGTACGCTGTAATCAGGAACTCATGGTCGTAAGAATAGTCCAGCAAATCAAACTGTTCCAGAAAAGGGTGGAACTCTACCTGGTTGCAGAATATGGGTATCCTCAGTTCTTCAGTCACCTCCTTTACAAGACCTACCGGAAAGTTGCATACGCCGATATTCATGGCTTTTCCCTGATCGCGCAGGACAAGCATCGCTTCCATAGTCTTTTCGAGCGAATATTGTTTATTTGGCCAGTGGATCATCAGAAGATCTACATATGAGGCTTTAAGCTGCTCAAGGCTGTCTTCTACCGTCTGGAGAAGATCATCATGTTCGAGGTTAGTGTGCCACACTTTTGTGGTAATAAAGATTTCTTCACGATCAACATGTGACGTTCGTATAGCATCTCCGATTTCCGCTTCGTTTTTGTACATTTGCGCCGTATCTACAAGCCTGTAACCCAAGTCTAAGGCTTTCATCACTGTATTTTTGCACTCTTTACCATAAAGTTTGTAGGTCCCAAGTCCTATTTCGGGCACGTCGATGCCTTGAATTGTCTTATACTGCATGTATGTAGGTGTAATTTATTTAGTTTAATTATAGAATATTTAGTTAGTGGCTTCGATTGCCATAAAAGTTTGTGGGCTTAAGATGACTCCTGACTCCATTCAGATAACATATCAGTTAATTTACTGATCCGAAAGACTGATTATTTACCAAATCTGCAGTGCCAAAATATTTCCGGACTTGCACAACTCGTTTACAACGAAAATATTGGTTGGATCTATCCATTTGATGTGACCCTATACAAGCAAGTGGCTATCATTCACTTGATGAGTGTAATTTTACGTGTTTGAACTGTGTTCATCGCTTCCATTTGTACAATATATACACCGCTGGGCATGTCCTGTGCAGTCCAGGTTACCGAGTGATCTCCGGCACCAAGCCGTTCATCAATTAATTGACCCACCTGCTGGCCTACCACGTTATACACGCCAATTCGCACATCTGTTATTTTAGGAAGATAAAATCCTATTGTGGTGGTTGGATTGAACGGGTTCGGGTAGTTTTGTTTTAGTTCAATTGACTCCGGAGTTTCACTTTCTGTTTCAAACATCTCAAGATCTCCCGTTGAAGAAATCCGAATATAAAACCGGCTGTAATCACCCGCTTCAACAGGTTGAAATGAACGATTGGGATCGTCGATTCCTTGTCGCACTTGCTCGGAGCGTTCAAAAAATGAATATGAATTTTCTTCTCGCATATTAACACGTTCACCCAGTTCGGCATCTACAAATTCAATCTCCCACTGCTCCGGAAGTGTATCAATTGAATCCCACAAAAAGCGGGCTCCATCAACCGATGCGGGCAACTTCAAACCAACATGTACCTGAATCAGATCATCAGGCGTAAATGGAAAATTAAGGTAGCTGGATGCTGAGTAGAAAACATTTGCGGATTTTAAAAACAGCATTGGGTCCCTTACTTCACGGGTTGTCTGAGAGATCGGAGACCACAATTTTGGCAAACTATAATCCGCCCCCCCATTCTGCGATGGCGAATCCCAGAAGCCGATTAAGGAACGGTCGTACTCGAAAGATTCTGAATTTGAGTCAGTTTCTGAGACGAGTGACAGCCCGATCGAGCGCGTAATGCCGGTCCAGGGGCTATCACTTTCTGATTCTATTTCGGGCTCAGTTTGTGTTACCTCTGCTTCACCTGTCGCCAGGTAGCTGTTCCAGGGAACCATAGTGTCGCCTTCCTGCCATACCAGTTCAAACCGCTGTGTGGAGTCATTCCACGTAAGAAAAGCCGGATACGCCTGCTCTCCGTCTTGGTTGACGATATCGCTGATCATTGATCTCTGACTTACATTGATGCTGACAAGTGGAGAGTCGTTTAGAATTGAAGCTTGATCAGAGTTTCTTGCGTCAGATCCCGTCCCCCCCTCACTTGAGCCTGTTGCATACAATCTTATAGGTGCTGTGTCGGTCGGGTGATAATAAACGTATGGAGGGGATAGCTCACTGTTCTCAGGTGAGGCCGTAACGTGCCGGACTGTGGTCAGTGCAGACTTTAGGTCTCTGTTTAGTGTTTCTGAAAACTGCCCCGGAGGTTCCAGTAGATACCAGCCGCTGTTTTGGATGGTTTTACTATAAAGGAGGCGTTCGGCATCGATCCATCCCGGACTGCCTGTAAGAAGCGAATTCCACTCGTCTTTTGCCGGAGAAAATTGGCTAAGGCTCGAGTAGCCGTCGAATGCGTATTCAAGACTGTTCAGCTGAACTGAAGTACCGGGTTCAGAACTTTCAAACAGAGCCCGTGCCACATCAATACCGTCAAAACTGAGCGTAAGCTGTCCTGAATTTTCTTCCAATAGAGGATGTGTATAACGATAATCTGTAATTGAGTCAAAGCTATCGTTAGTTCGGCTGTGTGCGGCTAAAACTACTGGCATATAGGGTTTGACGATAATATTGTTTTGAATCACTACACGGTTTTCAACGGATTGCAGAACCAACCCTTTCAAATTGATCGGATTTTCCGTGCTGTTGTATAATTCCACGTATTCCAGACTCCCTGAACCGGTCTCAAAGGCAGGCATTACTTCAGAAATAATGAGTGAGCCGGAATGGATATCTTTTGATTCCGCCTGCTCGGTGAAAAGTTCAATTTTTTGAAGCGCTACCGGTATAAATTCAGAATTATCACCGGCTCCGCTAGCCGTCCATCGAATTTCAAGCTGATCATTTGGAAGCAGATAGAGCTGATCAAGCATGATTTGCATAGAAAATGAGCTCCACTCCCGGTTTTCAGACTGTAAAAATTCAGATGTAAAAAATCCGCCGGAGGGTGATATCCACTCTCCCTTATTTACACGATACGATAGCTGATAACTTATTCCAGACTGACTCACCACCGATAGGTATACGAAATCGAAAGCAATGGACACACCGGATATATTATAGGGTGTTCCATTACGGATAGGTAGTTGAGAGAGAACATTCGTTCCGGTAGTGTGGTAGTATCGGCCGAGTGACTCCCCCCCCTGAGTGTCGATATAAAAGAACCCTTCCTGATTTTCAGGTGCAGATGTAAATCGAAACGGCTGTCCATCGTCTATTTCCAGACCGGACATACGTTTTGCTTCCTGCATCGACAGACGCACACCACTTCTCTCCCTGCTTGATTCGCCGGACGTGAATGATATTTCAAACGACTGGAGATCCACAAGAGGCACCTGGCCAAAACTCTGAGGCGAATGCGTGAGGTTCAGGGCCAGAAAGAGAACGAGTATTTTGAAAAAACTAATTCGTATCGCTTTGCCCATAGGCATGATTGAGTTCAGAGCACATAACACTTGTATCTTTGTGAATTAAGAAGTGCACTTTTCGCAGTTTAGTAAAAATTATTGGTCAATCAAACCTAAAGCATAAAGTTCATCAACTCTATTTTTACTCATCTGAGTGATCTCTTGCAGGTTTTCGTTATCCTCAGATATGACCCGTTTAAAATTATTTACAGCTTTTTCTGTATTACCGAGCAGTTCATGGAGTTCTGCAGCTTTATATAAAAAAATCACATTTTCTGAAAAACGATCTGTCAGGCGCTCCGCATATTCTACCGCCTTGGTGAACTCTTCCTCTTTTTCATGCAGATACATTAGCATCATCATGGCGTCGTAGCGAACAGCATTCTCACTTGCAGCCGCTTTTTCAAGTTCCCGGAACCCCATGGCTACATCGCCGCGAATGCCCGCAATGTTTGTAAGCCAGCGGACCTCGCTTGGGATGCTTCCTACCATATAGTAAAACATTCCGCGGCCAATTTGAGCATCCGGCCTGTTTGTGTCGATTGAGAGAAGCTGCCGCGTGTAGCTGAACCCTGTGATACCACTCTGCATGGCTACCCTGTAATTCTTTTCACTTGCCGCCACAAGACTGCGATAGCCGTGCAGGCCGCTCAGTAAGAACACCATGGTGGTATCGCTCGGGTTCTTTTCAAGCCGCTGTTCACTTAAGGATACGGCACTTTCTGACTGTTCCAGAAATTTATCTGCCAAATCAGACTTTTGATGTATGAAAAAGTATTCCCAAAAAGGCATCATCGACTCAAAAAAATGGGGGCGCGGATCACCCGGCATCTCCTCTTTCAAATCATCAAACATCGCCTGTGCTTCGGTCCATCTGGTTTGATAAAACTTCTCTACCGCACGTTCGAGTTTTTCATCAAATGATAGAGAATCACTCTGTTCAGGATTTGTTGAGGCGGTTTCACCAAAAATCCCCGCTAAAGGCAATACTGAAACCAATACGATAGTAAATAATGTCAAATGCGTCTTCATGTTACGTCTCTAAACCTTTAAAAAACCTTCTGCGTTTATTCATCATCGTAATGCAAATCGCCGAGCATTCCTTCCGAGCTTGCAACGGCAACTGACACCGCAGCATCGCCGGTAATATTTACGGCTGTCCTCGCCATGTCCAGGATTCGATCAACACCAAGTATCAGTCCAATGCCCTCAACCGGCACCTGAACCGCCTGAAGCACAATTACAAGCATGATAATACCTGCTCCGGGAACACCTGCGGCACCAATTGATGCAAGCGTGGCGGTCAGCACAATCGTCAATTGCTGAAGAATTGTGAGATCCAGGCCCAGAGCCTGCGCTATAAACACGGCGGCTACAGCTTGATATAAACTTGTGCCATCCATATTTATTGTGGCCCCGACCGGAAGCACAAAACTTGACACCTCTTCATCTACACCGAGGTTCTTCTCAACCCTCTCCATCGTAACCGGCAAGGTTGCCGCACTTGAACTTGTGCTGAACCCAAGCAGAATTGCGGGACGAATAGCTTTTAAAAAGCTACTCAATTTCATCTTGCTGAATACTTTAAAGAGGCTGAAATAGACGATAGTAACGTGCAGAAAAAGACCAATCAGAACAGCGAGACAGTACCATGCAAGAGCTCTGAGCAGAATAAGGGCCTGTGTAAGATCATCGCCGGCAAGATCCACAATAACCGTTGCCATCAGTGCAAACACGCCGTATGGAGCAGTTTTCATGATCAAATCCACTATTTTAATGATCACATCATTAAGCGAATCGAAAAAATTGATGAGTACCTCCCCTTTTTGCAGCGGTATACTAATGATACCAATGCCCAGAATAATGGCGATAAATACAACCTGGAGCATATTTGAGTTGTCAGATGCCGCCCCTACAACATTTACAGGAACGATATCAACGAAAAACTGAAATGGGCTGCGGTCAACAAGCTCCTGAGCCGCTTCGTCTCTACCCTCCAGGTTTTCACTGTAGCTTTCCATCAGTAATGTTCGCGTCTCCTCCGGCAGTGTTTTTCCCGGCTGCATCACATTAACAACCGTAAGCCCTATTGTGATCGCTAATACGGTCGTTATAAGATAAATGCCAATAGTTTTGCCCCCCATTCTGGAGAGTTTCGTCATGTCGTTCAGGCTTGATACACCCACGACAAGCGAGGCAAGCACAAGAGGCACGGCAATTAATTTCAACAAATTAACAAAGATGGTACCAAACGGGCCGATATAGTCAACTGTGAACTGATTCCAGCCGATCAGACTTGAAAACAGCCCCCACACTAATCCCAGAATGAGGCCGATGATAATTTTCCAATGCAGTTTTTGATACCACTTCATATTAAATATGTTAGATGATTAAGAAAAAAATGAGCGCAATCAGTCCGCCTGTACCTGTAGAAATAAGGTTTACGAAACTGTTCTGTTTATCTTTGTCCATAGAGTGCCAGGGATGTTCGGATTGCTCCGATTTGCCGCTTCGCTGATAAAACGCTCCAATATAGGAATCAATCAAACAACCCAAAAAACCGGCCACAAAAACCAGTATAAACGTGTGAACCGGGTTGCCCTCAACTCCTTGTGAAGCAAAAAAACCGATTAGAAGTGCGCCCAGTATCGAAAACAGCGTTCCTTTAAGACTCACACCCCCATCTGTGCCGGGCGGAACAGATTTCCATGTTTTGAAACTGACGGTCTTTCCCGGCTTCCTTATACCTGCTTCAGTTGCCCATGTATCGGCAGTAGCTGTTGCAATCACACCAAAAGCAGCGCCGAGAAACAGGTTGATCGGAAATAGAAACCAAAGAATACAGAAAATAGCAGCCCAGAATCCATTGGCCCAAATCTGCAGTCCGTCACGTCTTCTTTCCGGGAGAAGAGAGCCGTTATCGGGCGTCTCCAGGTCACGGTTCAGGCGGCTAAACAGACTACCGGTAATAAAAAAGACAACCACAGCAATGGCAAGAATCCACCCACCGAATCCCAGTATTGCAGTTCCCACAACAATGACGGGTAGAGTAGCATCGAGCGTGACCCATGTAAGAAAAAACGCGAGATAGGCAACAATCAGAGAAAATGCAAATCCCTGGATTAGCATCACGTGATCTGTGGCGTCTCCCTCAAGAATCGCCAGATAGATTAGCGCAAAGATAAACCCGTAAGAGAGCAGTCTGTTCAATTTTTTGTGGTGGCTCTGTCAGATTTGTTATTTAATGCGGTTGCCGGCCGTTTGAGTATTGCTAAAGCAACAACAACGTAACCTGCCATGATAACAACCGGCGAAATATAGAGTGATATAAATCCATAGACCTCATTTTCAAGGCGCATAATGGTAAATCCGATAACAATTAAAAGAACACCAACGCCAAGAATTTTGTAGTTCAAAGCTTGAAATGCCATTGGCTTTTGGGTTCTTTTTTTACGTTTTGCTGACATAAAACTTTTCGTTTACTGATATTATTATTTCTGTGTCTGATGCCCTATCATTTAAAACCATATAAAGGGTACTTAGAGGCAGTAAATGCCTCAATAATCACGGACGTTATCCATTTTTGTTTAAATGAAGGTATTCAAAAGTATAGTAACTGAAAAATTACGAATGAAAAAGGACATTCAATGAATGCCATCATCCTCGCCTCCGCAAGTCCGCGGCGCAAGCAGCTGTTTAAAATGATGGGCATCTCCTGCACGGTAGACCCATCGGATATTAAAGAAATCATAGATCCGGATCTCAGGCCGGATGAAAATGTCTGCCGCCTTGCGCAACAAAAAAGTATGGATGTTGCTAAACGCCATATGAACAATATTGTGATTGCTGCCGATACTATTGTTGTGAAAGATGATTCCATTCTTGGAAAGCCGTCGTCACCTGCGGAGGCAAGTGATATGTTGCGCTCTCTTAGCGGAAGTCATCACTGGGTATTCAGCGGTGTTTCAGCACTATCTGTTAGTGCTAAAGGCGAAATCGATATGGACATAACATTTGCTGAGAAAACTAAAGTGACGTTTGACACGTTGGACGAGTCTGAGATTAAACAATATGTTTCATCCGGGAGCCCGATGGACAAAGCTGGAGCCTACGGCATTCAGGATGATTATGGAAGTTTATTTATTAAAAAGATCGAAGGTGATTATTATAACGTTGTTGGTTTTCCGGTAAACAGATTTTACCAAACGCTGAAGAGCGACTTTCCCTCTATGTTTAAAAAGGTATTTAACTTATGAGTCGATTTCTTTTATTTACCGCTGTTTTCACAGCCTTTTTCTTCGTTTCTGCGCTCTCACTTGCCGGTGCACAATCGAACGAGTTTAGAATTGCAACTCAATATATGCAGCAGCAAAACTATGAGGACGCCCTGCCTATTTTGCGTGAACTGCATCAGCAAAATCCCGATGCCTACACATTTTATGACCTTCTGGCCGAAACTCTCATCAATCTGAAATACTACGATACTGCAATTGAAATGTCCCAGGCCTCTATCCGTGCCGGCAACAACGTGACCCGTACGAGGATTAAGCTTGCTGAAATCTACCACATCAGCGGAGATACTGAAAAGGCCGCTGAGACGTGGCAAACAGTGCTTGATGAAAACCCGCGTCAGATTCAGATTTATCACAGTGTTGCATCTGCCATGATGGACAGGCGTGAATACACTAAGGCTGTTGAAATCTACCAGTTATCGCGGGAAGAGTTTGAAAACCCAACTCTTTTTACCAACGAGATCGCAAACGCTTTCATGCAGTCCGGTCAGTTTGAAAAGGCTGTGAAAGAGTACTACCTCATAATTACCTCAACGCCACAGCAAATGGGGTTTGTTCAGCAGCGTTTTTTAAGAATGAGAAGCGACGAGCTGTATAATATAGCGGCTCTTGAACTTGAGGATTATCTGCTTGAACTGGATATACAGCATCCGGCTTATGCACAGCTTTATCAGCTTTTAAGCTGGCTACTTCTGGAAACAGAGGATTACAGACGCGCCTTTGTGTTCGCCCGTCAGTATGAATCAAGAACTGAACAGACAAACTACTCCCTCTATTCTCTCGGAAACCGGCTTAGGTCTGCCAGGGAGTACGAAATTGCCGCAGATGCATACAGTTATTATATCGATTCAAACACGGGCCCTGTTACTCGTGCTACCGAAGAAAAAGCAACAACCTACATACAGTGGGCCCGCTATCTCAATCAACAAGGTATCGGTACGAACCAGCAGGCTGATGATTTATACAGTGAAGCATACCGTCTGAATGAATCAATCATTGAAAGCTCGCCTAATTACAACCGTATGGAGCGTGTATTAACGAATCTGATAGATCTCTCGCTGGATCATTTCAAAGAGATTGACAAAGCAAATCGGTGGTTTGAAAAACTGACGGCCTATGCCGCACTCGAAAACTCCGCTGAGCCATATACGCTTTATGCTGAAGGACGCATTGCCCTCTTTGATAAAGATTATACAACCGCCCGGCAGGCCCTTACCCGTGCCGACCGCGCTACTGAAGAGTCAAACCTGTCAGAAAAAGCCCGGTACTACCTAAGCTTATCTGATTTCTTTGCCGGTGATTTTGAGTTTGCTGAAGTACAGCTAAACTCACTTGAACGGAGGAATACATCATACTTTGCCAACAATGCTATACAGCTTCGTATGTGGATTAAAAACGGCATACGAATGGACAGCACAGCATCCGACCTGCGCGAGTTTAGTACTGCCATTCAGCTGCTGCACACCGGTGAGTACGAAGATGCCATAGATGCAGCAAGCCAACTTCTGGAAAACCCCGCGCACTCATTCTCTGATGACCTGATTGTTCAATTTGCGAATCAGTTGCCTGGCAGGTTTCAGCCCTATGTACTCTCACAGCTCCGGGAACAGATCAGTAAAAACAAACAGTCTCCTATCAGGGAGCGGCTTATGTGGGAGCAAGCTGAAATTGCCAATCAGCTACTCACTGCGTCTGCTTCAGTCAGTGACATACCACCAAACGAGCGGTATTATGAACTGGAAGAGTCAATGTATGAATATCAGACCGACGAGCAGAGATTTTTTAACCGGGAAACCACACTTTTGCTCAATGAAAGCTCTGTCAGGGATATGTATGAAAGTATTTTGTTAGAGTTCCCCGAAGGATTTTACGCTCACTATGTTCGAGAGAAATTACAACAAAATGAAGCCCAAACTCTGTAAATCCATGCGAACAATCTCCCTTATTTTTTCCATCATTTTTATTGCTGCTACATTCACCGTGCAGGCTCAGGATCGTGTTTTAATTCCAATGGACCGGAGCCAGAGTGACCACCTGAAAGCGTACGGGGTCATTTTTAACCATCTCGGTGAGAATGAATCAGGCCAGTGGTTGCTCAATTATCGTGGAGGGAGTTTCATTACAACCCGATCAGCGGATATAGTAAGAAAGAGCAGGGTCAGAGGCGTTACAGTAGAATTGATCTCTGAAGCCGAAGCGGCTCAGATTATTCGTGAAGTAGAGCAGCCAAACGTAAATATGGCGGTTGTAAATCTAGAGACAGTTCCTTCAATTGCAGTTTATACACCCGCCGACGCCATGCCCTGGGATGATGCAGTAACACTTGCGCTTGATTATGCAGAAGTGCCCTACGATAAAATTTACGACACAGAGGTACTGAACGGCGAGCTTGACCAGTATGACTGGCTTCATCTGCACCACGAAGATTTTTCGGGTCAGTTCGGGAAGTTTTACGGGAATTATAGGAACGCCCCATGGTACATAGCGCAGGTGAACCAGCAACAGGAACTGGCGGCTGAATTTGGCTATAACAAAGTAAGCGAACTCAAGCTGCATGTGGTCCAGAACGTAAAAGAGTTCATAGGAAACGGCGGCTTTCTGTTTGCGATGTGTTCAGGAACTAATACGTTCGACATCGCCCTTGCAGCTCATGATCACGATATAGTGCCAACAGAAATTGACGGTGACCCGGTAGATCCCAGCGCCAATGAGCTTCTCGACTATGACAACACCTTTGCCTTTGAAAATTTCAGAGTTGTTACAGATCCCTATGTTTACATGCACGACGACATTGATGTGGAAGTTGACCTTAACCGCATCAGCGAAAGCCTGGACTATTTTACCCTGTTCGATTTTTCCGCAAAATGGGATCCTGTCCCTGCCATGCTTACGCAAAATCACGTGAGCAGCATTCCCGGTTTCTATGGCCAAACTACTGCTTTCCAGGCCGACAAAGTGAAGAACAATGTTGTTAAACTGGCCGAGTCTGCCGGCCGTGAACAGGTTAAATACCTTCACGGCAATTACGGTCAGGGCACTTTTACATTCTATGCCGGGCACGACCCCGAAGATTATACCCATCACGTGGGAGATCCGCCAACAGATCTAAACCTTCACAAAAACAGCCCGGGATACAGGCTGATCCTAAATAACATTCTGTTTCCCGCTGCTGAGAAGAAAAAACGGAAGACGTAATATAAACTTCTTTCGCTTCCGCTGAGCCTGTGAAGATCCCATTTCACTCGACTTCATCAGCGTTGGATTTTTACCTATTTTGACTGATTCCATCAATCAAATGATTTTAAAATCAGACATATATGTACGATCACATTAAACCCAGCCGTGATTTCTCTGACTTTCTTGAACTTGTATCTATCCTGAGAAAAGAGTGCCCCTGGGACCGCAAACAGACGCATTACTCCATCAAAGAGAATCTCATAGAGGAGGCGTATGAAGCTGTTGAGGCAATTGAGGATGAAGATTACGACGAACTTTCCCGGGAACTTGGCGATCTTCTGCTGCACGTTGTCTTTCATAGTAAAATGGCGGATGAGAAACAGACCTTCGATATCGGCGACGTGATTTTCAGAATTTCAGAGAAACTCATTCGCCGCCATCCCCACGTCTTTACCGATACCGTTGTTGAAAATGAGAAAGAGGTTGCGGAAAACTGGGAGTCCATCAAGCTCAAAGAAGGACGAGACTCAATCCTTGATGGTATTCCATCTCATTTGCCAGCACTGATTAAAGCTCACCGAATTCAGGAAAAGGCAGCTAATGTCGGTTTTGACTGGGCTGAGTGGACACTGGCATGGGAAAAACTGAACGAAGAGATTGATGAGTGGCGGGAGGCCGTTGACCACCAGAACAGAGCTGAGCAGGCCGAAGAATTCGGGGATTTGTTATTCAGTCTTGTAAATGTAGGACGGCTCTTGAACCTGAATGCCGAGGATTCCCTGAGGCAGGCCAATAAAAAGTTTGATCATCGCTTCAGGTATATAGAACAGAAGCTGAAGGGTCAGGACAGAACACTCGATCAGACAGATCTGGAAGAGATGGACCGCTATTGGAATGAAGCCAAACTGGGCGGAAGCTTGTAAAAAATATTAAAACGTTCCATCGATCAATTTGGCGGTCATATTACAGGTAATAGCGCTTCTAAAAGAGCCACTATTTTTGTATTTTTCAGAAATAAATTGAACGTCTCTGTTCACGGGGTGGACGCACTCAAAAAATTGAATTCCGTTTGACCGATGGAACGGTAGACTGACGAACAAATTCACAGAGACAGCAACAAGGAAATCAAAATTTACGGACAGAAATATGGCCAAACAAAACTTGGACAATATAGATGTAAGCGAATATCCATATATCAATAAAGGACTTGAGGGAATCGTAGCGTTCTCTACCACAAAGAGTTTCATTGACGGGCAAAAAGGTGAGCTTATCTATGCGGGCTACAATATTGATACACTCGCTGAGAATGCCACATTTGAAGAGGTTTGTTTCTTACTATGGAATGATCGCCTGCCAAAACAAGATGAGCTGGATGACCTTAACAAAAGAATGATTGGCCAGCGCAAGCTTCCTGAACCTGTTCTTAACTATATTCAATCGACTGATAAAAACGCAGAACCAATGGCAGTGCTGAGAACTGCCGTTTCTATGCTGGCCGATTTTGAGGACAGTTCCAACAACACCGATGCAGCTGTTGCAATGACGGCTCAAATGCCAATAATTATAGCTGCATTTGCACGAGCTCGCGAAGGCAAAGACATTTTGGACCCGCTGGATAATGGCACTACAGCCTTTAACTTCCTCTACATGCTGAACGGCGAAAAGCCGGGCAAAGAAGCAGAAAAAACGATGGATCTCTGCCTTATTTTACATGCTGAGCATGGAATGAACGCCTCCACGTTCACCGGCCGGGCCATCTGCTCAACTCAATCCGATATGTTTTCAGCAGTCACAGGAGCTATTGGTGCTTTGAAAGGGCCACTTCACGGCGGAGCCAATACCGCAGTTATGAATATGCTCCTTGAGCTCGAGGAAGATCCTGACACGGCTGATCCTGTTGAGTTTACCAAAAAGAAACTGGCCAACAAGGAAAAAATCATGGGATTCGGACACCGGGTCTATAAAACATTTGATCCGCGGGCACGGCTGCTGAGAGGCATGTCGGAGAGCTTATCGGAAGAGACCGGGCATGAAGAACTTTACGAGTGGTCGGAAGCAATTCTGAAGACTATGAAGGATGAGAAAAATATCGACCCTAATGTTGATTTCTTCTCCGCAACGGTCTACTACTCAATTGGAATCAAACCTGATCTGTTCACCTGTATATTTGCAATGAGCCGCGTTTCCGGCTGGACCGCACATTATATCGAACAGGATGAAAATAACCGACTTGTTCGTCCACGAGCACTGTACATCGGTGAGAAAAACCTGGACTGGACTCCGATTGAAAAACGATAAGGTCTAAACATCTGTCCTAAAAAAATCAAAACCCGGCTGATTTATGATCAGCCGGGTTTTTTTTACGTCCAGTTTTTATTTCTCTTGCTCTCGAAGTCACCACTCTCCGATTTCTCTCATCTCGCTTTAAAATCTGACGTTACGTTATTTCAAAAGTGTTACACTTCTGGTTTGCTGAAGTCCAGGGGAAACCATTTTGATCATATACACGCCACTCGACAATCCAGATCCGTCAAAACGAACCGTATGTTCTCCGGCTGGCCTGAACTCATCCACCAGCGTTGCCACATTACGGCCCAGCATGTCAAATACCTGAATGTTCACATCAGATGCTGTTGCCATCTGGAATGGAATAACCGTGGACGGGTTGAATGGGTTTGGATACGCAGCATTCAGCCTGAAACCCAGCGGTTGTTCCTCAAGATTGATGGATGTTGTAACATCACTCCAACTTAGCAGTGTTCGGGCTATAGCCTGATCATCACTTGTGATTTTGAAAGAATCAATGATATCCAAGCTGCCAAACTTCAACACCATTTCGAGCAAATCATTGCTGCTGTACTGGTAAGACTCACTATAGACCTTCTGAAGATCCACAGATTCACTCTCATCCGCATCCAAATAGAACGACAATCCTGCCGGCCTGTTATTCTCATTATATCCAACCAATACCTCAAAAGCCGGAATCCACTCTTCCGATTCGCCAGAAATGTATTCTATTGATGTCATAAGAGCAGTCTCAGCTCCATATTCAAGCTCTGTTGACAAAGTTGTGACCTGACGTTCAGTAGCGACCCAAATGCCGGACTCCCCAGTCTCCATCCACTCGTATGAAGTATAATCGGGCAGTATGGTAAATGATAAAAATAATGTACCATCATCAATCTGATCGATAGATTGATTAAACTCATCAAACAAATCATCGGCTGTAATGTTTGAATAGACAATTTGTTGGTAGTTGATCCACTCCTCAATTTCAAAATCGTACACTATCGTTGTTTCAACGAGATCCCCATCCACTTCTTCAAATGTAAACTGATCGGTCTCTACCCATTCATCATTGATCCATTCATCATAGCTTCCTCCAACGATTACGCCGTTTTCAACCTGAATGTTCGTCCGGTCCTCATTACTCCAGTCCTCTTCAGTCTCGTCCCAATATTGAAATATTGTTGATATCGGCAGAGTCATACCTGCACTTGTCTGATAAGTAATTAGTGTGCGCTCTTGGTAAACAGGCTCATTTTCAAAGATTTCCTGGAAAATACTTAATGTCAGAAGGCCATTTTCATATGTATAGTTATCTATTTTATTCAGTACCCATCCACTGCCTGCTTCAGAAATGGAATACCCCCTGCTTTCAACCCGTTTTCCGGACTGATAGGTCTTCTCTCTTTTTTGGTATGAAATCCAGCTTTCTCCCGACCAAGCCTGTTGTTCAACCGAATTAAGCTGGTATGAATCATTTGCGATTTTAAACGCATTATGATGACCCTGGCTTTTTTCGAGAATTGTATAATATTTCATCAACGGATGTTCCTGTAATTCCGGCTTGTTTGATTGGCTGTGTTCCTGTGCTAATACAGACGTTGTACTAACTGAGAAGAGCAGCACAATCCAAAGTATTTGTGCTTTCATAAATGTCCTTTGATTATGTTTTTGAGTATAGGTAGGCAGATTATCTCTTGTTTGAACTCCCTGTTTTAATCAGGTATTCATTTTAAAAGTGTAATTTTAATTCTACACAGATTCTAACCCATTGTAAATAGATTGCTAAACTATTTTTTATGAAATCAGGCAACATTGAACCATGTAAGCCAATATCGTTTAAAATCTATAAGGCAATCGGCCTCATCCAGTTAGCAGGGATCTTGCCGTCGGGTATCTACAATTGAAAATATTTTCCAGCCTGTTTCCGTGTGAATCAGGTTCATTGTATTGACTCCGCAATGGCTGAATTCGCCATCATAATAGAATCGATACTCCATCCAGGCGGTCGACAGCTTCCCGTCTACATGGGCCGTGAATGATGTAATTTGTTCATCCAGAGCGCCGGGAACTGATTCTCCCACGCTACTCAGGAATGATTGAATATCTGTTTTATTTAACACTGTGCTCTCTTGTTCAGATATTGCCACAGTCTGCAATGTTGCATCTACAGTCAGTATTGACTGCATCCCTGCACTATCGGACTCACGCATTGCTTCGAAAAAGTTTATGACTACCTCTTCCACTTCTGTCTCAGTTGCGACATCTGCATTCGGCTGGTTGGCAGAAAATTGCAGAGATCCGGACAGGATTAAAAACAGGGTTAATAGAATCTTCATGACTGTAGAATTAGATATGGGGTAAATATTTTAGTTTCAGCACAAAGATAGAAGATCGGGCAACAATCTGCCTGTCCATTTTTAAATTACGTAATTTCGATATAAGGATTAGAATCGAAAAGTCCGACTTATCGAAGGGAGAGGCAATAAGGAATCAGGTGGGGATGTTTCTTAAACATTATGGAAAAACCCCGGATTTAATAACCCGGGGTTTAATTGTTTTAATCAATACTTATTCCTGATTCAGAATCAGAATACTTCCTCTACAGGAGTGTAATCCATCTCGAACGCTGCAGCTACATCCTGGTATACTACTTCACCGTCAGCGATATTGAGTCCCTTCAGAAGATCGGGGTCTGCTTTCAGAGCTTTTTTCCAGCCATGGTTAGCAAGCTGTACAGCATATGGCAGCGTCACGTTTGTGAGACCCAGTGTTGAGGTGTAAGGTACCGCACCCGGCATATTGGCAACACAATAATGAACGATATCATCTACTACAAATATTGGCTTGTCGTGAGTGGTTGGCTTCGATGTTTCAAAGCAGCCACCCTGGTCAATAGCCACATCCACAACAACACTACCAGGTTTCATCAACGAGAGCATATCTCTGGTTACAAGGTGTGGAGCCTTTGCCCCTGGTTTCAACACTCCTCCAATCACAAGATCTACATCAGGCAGGAGCTCACGTATATTCGCTTCGCTGGAGAAGAGGGTTGATACGTTTTTCGGCATCACATCATCAAGATATCGAAGACGGGGGATATTAATATCTAAAATCGTTGTATTAGCTCCCATTCCGGCCGCTATTTTTGCGGCATTTACGCCCACAATTCCGCCACCAAGTACAGCCACATTCGCTGCAGGTACTCCCGGTATACCCCCCATCAACACGCCACGTCCACCCATCGGTTTTTCAAGATATTTTGCTCCCTCCTGGGCAGACATGCGGCCGGCAACTTCACTCATAGGAATCAACAATGGAAGTGATCTGTCAGATTTCTCAACAGTCTCGTATGCAATGGCAATACACTTCGATTTTATGACAGCTTCTGTAAGCTCCCTGCTTGCCGCAAAGTGAAGATATGTAAATAAAATCTGGCCTTCACGCATTCTTGAATACTCAGGCTCAATCGGTTCTTTAACCTTCATAATCATGTCCGACTGTTCCCACAATTTTTCAATATCGTTGAGAATCTCGGCACCTGCCTCTTTGTAGGCCTGATCGGAAAACCCGCTCCCCTCTCCTGCACCTTTTTCGACAAGTACGCGATGACCGTTTCGCTTAAACTGTAGCGCCCCGCCCGGAAGAAGTGATACTCTGTTCTCGTGAGTTTTTATTTCTTTTGGAACTCCAATAATCATATCGTTAAATCTAAGAGTGTTCATCCATTTAATTCTTGGGGCGAAAGGTAGAAATTTTTGCGGTATTTAACAGGCTTTGTTTAATGAATTCTGAGCTGTTCCAAAATCTAAGGATGATATTTGAAAGCGCTTTTTTATGTCTCAGAAACTTTTTTTTCCAGTTGCACAATACTTTCCCGATGACATTATAATGGATTAATAGTATCGAATACGGGCTTCGGAAGTAAATAGACCTTTTGAGATATTTTCAATACGTCTCAGGTGAAGAAGATATGATGCCCCTTTGTTGGACCATTCTTAAATACTGCCTATCAGATGCATTCAATTTGTATTTTTCTTGAACCAGTAACACTTTACATACTAAAAGGCATCCCGATGGGCAAAGTCTTCACTAAGGAAAAGGTAGCTTATATTGTTTATTCATTTCACTTATTCGTCAGGTCCTTTCATCAGTGATTTTATTTTAAGGACCCCTTTCTCAGTAAGTGAAATATGCCCGTAAAGAGACGGACCACCGATGGATTCGGCCTTGATGAGGTGTAGATCGATCATATATCGAAACAGGTTCCGAATCTCAACCCGGTCCATGTTAAGTAATTCAGCAAGCTTTTCAACCGATATTTGTTTTCCTGCTTTAAAATCTGACTCACGGCCGGCCGCCTTCAGGATTTTCTCACATCGTTTGTTGAATTCCGATCCAATCTGCATATGTCTGGAGTTTAAATAAATGGCAATGTTCAAATCAAACCTTAACCAGTTGTTAAGCCAAGGTTATGGTAGTGTTAACAGTTGGGCCATTTTCATTTTCAAATATGCATTACAGTTGGAAAATGGTCATCAGAAAGCTACTTTTAACATCCTGTAATTTCTGCTTTCATCTCCGAATAAACAGCCTTAACAACTGATGCAGTTCACAATTTAGACGTATGATTTCCAAAGAGATACTCTCAAAAATCAAAAAGCTTGAAATACAGACCAAGGGCTTGGTCAATAATCTTTTTGGTGGAGAATACCAGTCGGCATTTAAAGGCCGCGGTATGGAATTTTCTGAGGTGCGTGCCTATACCTTCGGAGATGATGTGCGACTGATCGACTGGAACGTGACGGCAAGAAACGACGAGCCCTACATTAAGATATTTGAGGAAGAACGTGAGCAGACGATGATGCTCTGTGTGGATATTTCTCCCAGCGGCTTATTCGGTAGTCACAGCCAGACAAAATTGGAGCTCTCCATCGAGGTGTGTGCTGTGATCGCGTTTAGCGCAATTAAAAACGGCGATAAAGTTGGAATGGTTTTGTTCAGCGATAAAATTGAGAAAGTGATTCCGCCCAAAAAAGGCCGTACACATGTTCTCAGACTTATTCGTGAGCTTTACGTTACGCGCCCTGAAGGAAGTAATACAGATATTGGGGGAGCTCTATCCTATCTGAACCGGCTGCTCAACCGACGTGCGATTGTAGTTTTGGCATCTGATTTTCAGGATGAACACTTTCAGAAACAACACAAAATAACAAATCGTAAACACGACCTGGTAAATCTGGTTGTAAACGATCAGTTTGAAGATGAGCTGCCCGACGCCGGACTAATTACGCTTAAGGACGTGGAGACGGGAAGACAAAAACTGGTTGACACATCAAGCAAAAAAGTAAGGCTTGCCTATAAATCCCGGCGACTCGAACAGGAGCATGAGCTTCAGGAGTATTTCAGAAAAAACAAAATGGATTCAGTCAGTCTGAAAACCAATACATCGTACGTAAAACCTCTGATCAACTTTTTTCAGAGAAGGATTCACAGGCGCTAAGTTTAGTTTAGTCAAATGACTTTTTCTATCAGCCTGAAAGTTTAGTAAAACTTATAGTGCTATCTGACTGTTACCTGCCGACTCTTCTAAACCGGCAACTTTCTCAACTAACTGAAGTTCATCCAGTAGTCCTCGAAAGCGATTAATAACGCGCTGAAGATCCGGCATCAGGGTCTCGTCAAGTGATTCTGAGGCAGGGAGATCTGCGGCAACAGAGTTTATAGGCCTGTTGTTAACATACATTCTGTAGCAAAGATGCGGTCCTGTTGCAAGCCCGGTTTCCCCAACGTATCCAATAACCTGTCCCTGTTCAACCTGAACTCCTTTTCTGATACCAGGGGCAAATCCATTTAAATGCAGATATGCAGTTCGATAAGATCCGTTATGTCGGATCTGGACAATATTGCCATTTCCTCCCCTGCGCCGGGCTTCCGTTACGATCCCTTCACCTACCGACAGTATTGGCGTGCCGGTTGGAGCTGCATAATCTGTCCCGTAATGGGGTCTGTTTTCTCTCAAAATTGGGTGGAATCTGTTCTTTGAAAAGCTGGAGCTTATTCTCTGGCTGTATCGAAACGGAGCCTTTAAAAGTTCTTTTTCAAGACTGTTTCCTTCATTATCAAAATACCCCCGTCGTTCATCATGATCAAAAAAGAACGCCCGATGTGTTTCACCACGGTGCTGAAATTCAGCTGCCTTCACATCTCCGAGACCTACAAACTGATCTCCGGCATATCGCTCTTCATAAATAACTTTAAAGTGATCGCCATCACGCAGAGCAAAGAAATCTACCTGCCATGCAAAGACGGCGGCAAGTTCAGCTCCGAGATATGGCGAATGCCCTTTACCGACAATTGATTCATAGAGTGAGCTGCGGATAATTCCTGAAGCTTCTTTAGTAACAAATCGAGTTGGGATACTGCCATTGCTGATTTTATAGTCATCTGCCCAATCCACAGTTACGAAGCGTGTTATCTCAGGGTGCCAGACAAAGGATACCGCTTTATCATCCTTAAAATAGATTCGATACCGCTGTCCGGGAACAATTCGATTAAGATTTGCAATGTCGGATGACTCCTGCTGTATCTGATAGATCTGTTGCGGTGAGATGTCATACCGGCGCAGTATAACGTAGAGGCTTTCATTCCTCTTTACTCTATGTTCTTCGTATTCGTACACCCCTTTTTCGTAACCGTATCTGTCCTTTGCGGGCAGAGGTTCTATCTCATTAACGGTTTCAAGGGATATCTGAAAGGGTTCATCTTCGGTTTGATCGACATCTATGTATACGAATCCAATCATATAGATAGCGATGGCAACAAGACTCAGACAAATCCCTACCAGTATTAGCGGGTTTCGAGTTTGCATTGGTATTCCTAAAAGCAGTATTTTTAAAGTATCACAGTTTCTCAGATTATAAGGTTTTATAGACGATATTCATAAATATAAATTGACTCTAACGTGTTTCAATAGATAACTATTGTCCGTATCACAATCTTCTACATATGTCTATAAACAATGGTTCTATCACTACTGAAAGTGAGATGTACTTCCTTAATTCATCGGTCGTTAAAGTGTCTGTTATGATTGACTTGAATAAACAGTTACCGATTCCCAAATAATTCCACGATATTTGATTGATATCTTAATATCTGCTAATCTTAACCGTTTCGATCTCCCTATTACCCCATTTTGAAATTCAATCTCTTTTTTAATTTTCTGCAGAGGCCGATTACAAGATCTGTTATTTTTCTGCAAACCATATTTTTTGTCTTTATGTCAGCCTGTTCAATAACGGCTGATGCACAGCAAATTCACACAATCGTTGATGTTGACTCAGTTCGAGTAGGAGATACCATCAACCTTTCTGTCGTTCTTGAAGGAAATTACGCCCTTCGAAATTATCCGGACTCTAAAGCTTTCCCTGACGATTTAGAGCTGCTTGACCTTCAGCGATTTCAAGCCTCAGCCACCCGCGATAGCATTGTTTACTCACTTCAATATTTCGGCGTAGAAGATCTTGTCATCGAGCCGCTGAAGTTTAATGTCAGTACGTCTGATAGCGATACAACACTCCTCTCAAATCGGGTGCCGCTCTTTTTTAAAACGACTTTAACATCACAGGAAGAAGAGCTGCGGCCCCTTAAACCCATTTTTGATTTTGCCCGATCGTTCTGGCCTTATATTATCGGGGGGATACTGCTGATTTTGCTCGGCTTTGCTATTATGCGATATTTAAAAGAACGAGCAAAACAGGATTCTTTCATTCCACAGGCCTTCAGGGAGACAGTATTTGTAAACCCACTGGATGAGCTGGAAGAGGACATTGTATCACTGCAGTCGGGGTCGGCACCTGCTAACAGAGAAGAGTTTGAAAAATTTTACGTGCGTCTGGCCGATGCAATCAGACGCTACCTCAAGCGTGTCTATGGATTTTCTGCGCTCGAAATGACGACAGGAGAAATCATCACCGCTCTTCAACGGGAACGGGCCTCTGCCGAACTGATCCGGGATGTGAAAAAAGTGCTGCGCGATGCAGACATGGTTAAATTTGCGAAATTCAACCCAGCGTCCGATCAGGTATCTGATGCCGTTCAGACCGGAGTGGACTTCATCGAAACCGCACGATCTGTCGATACTGACCGGGTTGAATACCTTGAATATCAGCATAAAGAAGAGCAGGAAAAGTTGCGACAAGAGCACAATGAAGAACAACAGAAACTTAAACAGGAATTTGATCAATGAGCTGGGCAAATCCTGAATATTTTTGGTTATTGACAGCCCTTCCGATTTATGTGGGCTATATTATCTGGAAACATTTTTCCGGTAAGCGGGCGTCAATCGCATTTTCATCCACTTCAATCCTCGAGGATTTACCGGGTAACTACCGCGCCAAACTCGTTTGGCTGACGCCTTTGTTATACGTAGGCTCTTTCGCACTATTTGTGACGGCACTTGCGCGTCCTCAGCTGCAGAACACAACGGTAGAACAGTATGTTGAGGGAATTGATATTATGATGAGCATCGATATCTCCACCTCCATGCGGGCTGAAGATCTGGAGCCCAATCGGCTAATTGCAGCCAAACAGATTGTAGCAGATTTTATTAAAGCCAGAAACAACGACAGGATCGGCATCGGGGTGTTTGCTCGCGAGAGTTTTACAGTTGTCCCTCCCACTATCGATCATGACCTGGCAATAGAGATGCTGGAAACGATCGATATGGGAATGGTTCGCGACGGTACTGCCATCGGCGTAGGCCTTGCCACAGCCCTTAACCGGTTACGCGACAGCGAGGCAGAAAGCCGTGTCATTATCCTGCTTACTGACGGCATGAACAATGCAGGTGAAATCGATCCCCTTACTGCGGGTGAATTAGCCGCATCTTATGGCATTAAGGTTTACACAATGGGTGTGGGCTCTCGCGGAACGGCTCCCTACCCCATTGATGATCCTGTATTCGGCCGCCGCTATCAGAACGTTTCTGTGGATATTGATGAGGAGATGCTTCAGGAAATTGCTCAGATGACGGGCGGACGATACTTCAGAGCTACAACTACTGAAGAACTCAGTGAAATTTATGGTGAAATTGACGAGCTTGAAACAACCGAAATTGAAGAAGTTCTCTACAGGGATTACGAGGATCTTTATGCTCCCTGGCTCTTCTCCGGAATTATATGTCTCCTCTTTGGATTTGTGAACGAACGATGGGTTACCGGCTCCTCTTTATTTGAAAGATAGATAGATACGTGTTAATGACAGCTGCATCTCGATTTTTTGATAGATTTTATGATTGAACATATTCAAAACGCACTAAAAAAAGCGATAAACGTACAGCAGATCAGGGAGGAACTGAAGCGCGGAAAGAATGTTAAGTTAAAGCAATTTATCGGCTCTTCACCCGCATTTCTATCACGCGAGCTTGAATCATCGTTTGATACAATGCTCATTCTTACGGAAGATCATGAGCATTCAGCAGCCATCGCTTCTGATATTGAACAGATGGGTGCCGAAGGCGTTTTCCTGTTTCCACCCACGCGCCGGAAAGCTTACGATCAGCAAAAAATCGTTGACACGTCGACAATGGTTCAGCGATCGGAAGTACTGGAGAAAATTCAGACGGGAGACGCACGGGTGGTTGTAGCGCCGATTGAAGCTATTTTTGAAAAACTTGTGCCACCTGAGCAGTTTTCCAGCGCTTCGTTGATGCTTGAAAAGGGAATGGAGCTCTCTCCGGATAAACTTGCGGAACTGCTGACCGATCAGGGTTACACGACAGAACGGTTTGTTGGAGCACCCGGCGAATTTGCAGTCCGCGGGGGTATTTTTGATATCTTTCCCTTTTCCGGAGAGTACCCGCTGCGTATTGAATTTTTCGGTGACGAAGTTGATACGATTCGGGAATTTGATCCCGATTCACAACGGTCAGTTGCCTTTCTGAAGCATGCACGCATTGTGCCGAACGCTGCTTTTTCTACCGATGAAAAGAAAGAGAGCCTGATTACCTACCTTCCGGAAAACTCCTTGCTGGTCCTCGATAAAGCCGATCTTTTAGCGGACATGCTTGAGGAGTTTTTAGAGGAGGCTGACGAACGATTTGCGAATTTAGACGACGACACCATCAACCCGCCTGGCGCTGAATTTCTGACGCTTGACGAATGGAAACAAGCGCTGACCGACTTTCCGGTACTGACAACCGGCTCACTGAACAACTCCATAACTGCTGACCTGACGGTAGAGATCAACAGCTCCCCGCACCCGTCGTTCAATGGAAGCTTTAAGATTCTGAGAAATTTCATCGAAGAGCAGACGGCCGATGGCGTACGCACTATTATTTTGTGCGATCATAAAAATCAAAGAGAGCGATTTGATGAGCTTCTTGGTGAGCCCAATGACGACTTTCAATACCTGCTCGCGGTTCAGTCTCTCCACGAAGGATTCATACTACCTGATCAGCATCTGGCTGTCCTGACCGATCACGAAATTTTCAATCGATATCACCGGCCAAAGATAAAGAGGAAGCAGGTTCGGGGCGGCATATCAATGAAGGAGCTCAAGGATCTGAACGTGGGGGATTACGTCGTTCACGTAGATTATGGAATTGCCACGTTTGCCGGCTTCAAAAAAATCAACGTCCGGAAGACAGTACAGGAAGCAGCTGTTCTTCGCTACAAAGATGACAGCATCCTTTACGTGAATGTATCAAGCCTTCACAAACTCCAGAAATATTCCGGCAAGGAAGGGAAAAAGCCCCGTATTACGAAACTGGGATCCGGTGAATGGGCGCGCAAAAAAGCAACCACCCGTAAAAAAGTAAAGGATATTGCACGGGAATTAATCCAGCTCTACGCCAAACGCAAGTCTATGGAGGCGTACTCTTTTTCAAAAGACAACTCCTGGCAGACGGAAATGGAGGCGAGGTTTGAATTTGAAGAGACACCCGACCAAATGGACTCCATTCAGGCCGTTAAACGCGATATGGAATCGTCACAGCCGATGGACCGGCTTATATGCGGTGATGTGGGTTTTGGAAAGACCGAGGTGGCGTTACGTGCAGCATTTAAGGCGGTTATGGACCAAAAACAGGTCGCATTGCTCGTGCCAACCACAATACTGGCTGATCAGCACGCACAGACATTTCAGGCCAGAATGAAGGATTTTCCCGTTTTGGTTGAATCGTTGTCACGGTTCAGAACAGCGGCGGAGCAGAAACAGATTATTAAAAACCTTGAAGCCGGAAAAGTCGATATCCTCATCGGGACGCACCGTATTGTGTCCAACGACGTCAATTTCAAGGACCTCGGGCTGATGATCATCGATGAAGAGCAGCGCTTTGGAGTCTCGGTAAAAGAGAAGCTCAAAAGATTCAGGGCATCCGTTGATGTGATGACAATGACGGCCACCCCTATACCAAGAACGCTTCAGTTTTCCCTGATGGGCGCACGCGATCTGAGCATCATCAATACACCGCCAGCCAACAGGCAGCCGGTCTATACAGAAATCCACAGCATGGATCCCGAGCTCATTCGAGACTCAATCATTCAGGAAATTACAAGAGGCGGGCAGGTTTTCTTTATCAACAACCGGGTGAAAAACATTAACGAGATCACGGAAATGATCCGTGAACTGGTTCCCAATATCCGAATCCGGTCGGCTCACGGACAGATGAAGCCGTCGAGCCTTGAGAAGATCATTCATGATTTTTACCATCACAAGTTTGACGTGCTGGTCTCCACCAATATTGTAGAAAATGGGATTGATATTGCCAACGCCAACACGATCATCATTAACAATGCCAATCATTTCGGTCTTTCAGAGCTTCATCAGCTTCGAGGGCGCGTGGGCCGATCAAACCGAAAAGCGTATTGCTACCTGATCACACCGCCTATTCGGAATTTGTCTGCAGATGCCCGGAAACGGCTGACCGCGCTTGAGGAGCATTCCGACCTCGGCTCTGGGTTCAATATTGCGATGCGGGATCTGGACATCCGTGGAGCAGGAGACATCCTGGGAGCAGAACAGAGCGGCTTTATCACCGATATCGGATTTGAGATGTATACGAAAATACTGGATGACGCTGTTCGTGAACTCAAAGAATCTGAATTCAGCTCCATGTTTTCAAGCGAACCGAAGCCGGTGGATCTGCCCGATACGCAGGTCGAGTTCGACCACTCCGCCTACATCGAGAATACGTACGTGTCGGATAACGTAGAGCGTCTCAACTTGTACAGAAAACTAAGTGAGGCCAAAGAATCTTCCGTCATCGACGACTGGGAAGAAGAGGTAAAAGACAGGTTTGGCCCAATGCCCGAAAGTACTGTTTTTCTGCTGATGGCAACCCGCCTGAGAGTGGAAGCATCTCAGCGCCTGGTCAAAAAAGTTACGACTCGCGCCGGACGAATGTGGCTACAGATGCCTAAAAATAGTTCTAAAACCGGTGAACATCTCTACGGTGAGGGTTTCTTTCAGACGCTGTTAAAAGATGTCGAGAAGAAAAAGGAGAATGCATTTGAAGTCATTCAGAAAAAAGATGCTGTGCGGCTTGTCATTCATGATATTGAGAACAGCAACGCGGCCCTTGAATTCCTCGAAAATCTGCCGCGTTATGCCGAACAAGCGGAACAGGTTGCGGTTTGATTGTCAGCGCTCAAAAAGCGGCAGTGCTGATACAGTCCGGACACGTTGTTGCCCTCCCAACTGAAACCGTATATGGCCTTGCAGCCGATGCATCGAACGTTCTTGCTGTTCGCAAGATTTTTGAGCTGAAGCGACGTCCTGCGGACAACCCGCTTATTGTTCATGTTGCGGATGTAGCCCAGATATCGGCATTCTCCGATGTTAGTTCAGATATTCTCACCCGTCTCATTGAACGATTCTGGCCCGGTCCACTGACGCTTGTCTTGCCTAAGAAACCGTCTGTTCTGGATATCATAACCGCCGGACTCGATACAGTGGCCCTACGGATGCCGGATCACACTAAAACACTTTCTGTAGTCAGGCGAGCCGGCCCTGTAGCGGCACCCAGTGCAAACCGTTCCGGACGTCCCAGCCCTACGCGTCCGGAACATGTGTCCGACGATTTTGGAAAAGATCTGCCGGTTGTTGATGGTGGTTCCTGCTCCATCGGGTTGGAGAGCACCGTTCTGGATATATCGGGTGAAGATCCGACGATACTGCGCCCGGGAAAAATTTCTGCTGAAGAGATTGAGGATCTGCTGGGCAGAAAAATTCTCAGTGAATCATCAAGCAGTGAACAAAATAAACGGAGTCCCGGAACACGTTATTCGCATTATAAACCCCATGCGGAGGTTCAATGGAAGAAGTCTCTTCCGCTTTCATCTCATCAGACCAACTGCCTGTACATTTATCACACTCAAAATCCGGATTCCGATAGTGATAACATTATCTGTTTTAATGGGAATTTTGAAGGGCTTGCCAGGTCGCTCTATGATCTCTATCGAACTGCAGATAAAAAGAAATACAAAAAAATTATCATCGAACCCCTCCCTGACACCTCTTTCTCATCCCTGATTCCAGCTATTTTTAATCGAATAGAACGCTCTGTCTCACAGTAGATTACGCATTTCACAGGATATTTTGAAAATTTTTTGCCGGAATTGAGAAACGATTTTTACTTTCCCGCATGTTATGTGCACGACTGAATTGAGTCCGTACAATACAGGTTCAATCAGAATCTTTAACCCCAAAAATACTTGAAACAATGAACAAGCTATATAAACGACTATGTTTGTTAGTTGGATTACCACTCATGGCAGTACTTCTTATAACTGCCTGCAGTGATGATGACAATCCTACAGCAGATAATCCCGACCAAGAACTTAACATTGTGGAAACAGCCGAAGAAGCCGGTAATTTCACAACACTCCTTTCCGTAGCTGGTGACCTTGGCCTTGCAGAGACGCTTCAAAACGAAGAGCTAACGCTTTTTGCTCCTACAGATGCTGCATTTGAAGCATTACCAGATGGTCTGATTGATAGTTTAACTGATGAACAACTTACAGAAATCATCCTGTATCACCTGCTTGCAGGAACTGTTGCATCTAATCAAATTGCTGCACAACAGGATGCGGTAACTGAGCAGGGAGAACGACTTCTGCTTCAAAGTATTGCTAACGGCGTAACCGTGAACGGAAGTGCCTCAGTTGTTTTAGCTGATGTCTCCGCCAGTAATGGTATCATTCATGCCGTTAACGAAGTGCTTCTGCCGGCTGAATTCCGCGATCCCGGAATTATTGAAACAGCTGAAGCTGCCGGAGGATTTTCTATCCTGCTTGGCGCTATCGAAGATGCCGGTCTCACTACGACCCTTCAATTTCTTGAAGACTTCACTGTTTTCGCTCCCACGGATGATGCGTTCAACGATCTGGGAATTGAGACCGTTGAATCTCTTACAGCTGAGCAACTTACAGACGTACTTACCTACCACGTACTGGATGGAGAAGTACCATCTACCGCACTTCAACCAGAACAAACAGTAACAGCGCTTAACGGTGGAGATTTGTTCATTACGCTTGATGGTGAAGGAGTTACGGTTAACGGCACAAGCAGTGTTGTAACTGCTGACATTGACGCTGATAATGGTGTAATACACGCCGTGGATCAGGTTCTTCTGCCTGACGCATTTGGTAATGTTGTTGATAATGCGGTTAAACGTTACGACCTGACAACGCTCGTTGATTTGGTAACGCAGCAACAGCTTGCCGGAACTCTTTCTGACGCAGATGCAGAATACACAGTGTTTGCACCGACGAATGACGCATTTGCAGCTATTAGTTCTACTCTTGAAACACTTACCGATGAACAGGTGACTAATACATTACTCTACCACGTATTGGAATCAGCTGTTCAGGCAGGCGATCTGAATGAAACACAAAATGTGCCTACCTTAAATAGCGGGGAAGAAATTCTGATTGAAGTTTCAGAAGGAGTTATCACAATCAACGGAAGCGCAACTGTACAAATTGCTGACGTTGCAACTACAAACGGCGTCATTCATATTATTGATGCAGTTCTGATACCTTCAGCACTGGGCGGCGGCGTACCAACTGACGGAGACGTGTCAGCCAATATCACCATTGAAAATGTGGGTTCCAGCGCATGGAACATTGTTGGAATTGAAGGCGAGGGGGCTTCTGCTGATACAGGAGTTGACAATGCAACACTTACCCTTGACGAAGGTCAAAGATTCACATTCACAAATCTCGGAGCTGCCGGACATCCGTTTCAGCTTCTTGATGCGTCAGGCAATGTACTGATTGCAGCCGGCGGTGGAGGAAGTCTACAGGATGATGCAGATGCCAATGTCGTTGTTAATGACTCTGATGGCACGATTACATTCACGCTTTCAGGGGCACTCGCAGATCAGGTAGCAACCTATATTTGTGAATTTCACCCGGGAATGGTAGGCGATCTGGTTGTAAACTAACCGACCATTTATAGGATTGAAATCAATCATTTAAAAAAAGCGCTCCTGATAAAATCAGGGCGCCTTTTTTTGTTTCTCAATTTTAACCGGAAATGTTATTTCAGCTTGTTCAGGGCTTCATCTATAGGCTGATCACCTGACAGAAGGTCAAATGATGTGTGATGCGTCGAGTCATGTTCAAGTGACGCGGCAATAACAGACGCCACATCATCTCTTGGAATCTCTCCTGCATCAAGGTCCCCAATTTTCACTGTGCCTGTTCCCTTCTCATCGGTCAGTCGTCCCGGTTTTATGATTGTATAGTTCAGTCCGCTGTTTATCAGGGCGTCATCAGCTTCCGCTTTTGCTTTTTGATAGACCTGAAAAACATCGTTTCCCCGCGGTTTATCCAGCCCCATCACGCTTATCATGATATACCGGTCAATTCCGTTTGTCTGGCAGGCGCGCATCAGCTTTATGGCTCCATCGCGGTCAACGGTAAACTTACGTTCTTTCCCACTTCCGGGTCCGGCACCGGCTGCAAACACAACCGCGTCTGCATTTCCAACACTTTTCGAAATATCCGTCTCGTTTTCGATATCCGCTACAACCGGTTCTACTCCCATCTCTTTGAGAGCATCTGCTTGTTCCTCTTTTCGAATAATTCCTCTGATGCTATGCCCGTTCTCAATTAGTTTTGGATGGAGCAGCTGTGCAATACTTCCATGAGCTCCAACAACTGTAATCTTCATTATTATCCTGTTTTAAATTGGCATTTTGATACAACAACATAACATAGAGACCGCAAAAAACATTTTATAGAAGACACTACTCCTTTTCAACTTTTCCCTCGTCGTGTGTGTCTCAAATCTCATATCTCTCGTCTCACTTCCCCTTCATCATTTTAAACATCGCCTTCAGTTTTTTTCGATCCATCATCGAATCGATAAAATTAAACTGCCCGCCAGAAAGCTTTTCCCCTCCGTCAATAGTTACACACTCCCCTGTTATGTAGGGAGCCATATCGCTCATCAGAAACGCAGCCAGGTTCGCAAGCTCATCATGCTCTCCGTACCGGCCGGCTGGAATCTTATCGAGATATTTCTGTTCAAATTTTTTGTCCGGAAAAAGGCGAGTCCATGCGCCTTCTGTCGGAAACGGGCCGGGCGCAATGGCATTGAGCCTGATGCCGTATTCAGCCCACTCGAATGCGAGAGATCGGGTCATCGCCAGCACACCGGCTTTGCCGCATGCCGAAGGAAGCACAAACGCAGATCCTGCGTCTTCAGCATACGTCGTAACGATGTTAAGTATGTTGCCTTCTGCTTCGGAATCAATCAAGTAATTCCCAAAGTGATGCGTACAGTTAAAACTTCCGTGAAGTACGATATCAACAACCGTTTTAAATCCGCCGGGCGACAGATCCTCCGACGCACTCAAGAAGTTACCCGCGGCATTATTCACGAGGCCTGTCACCTTGCCAAAATCCTTTATGATAAAGTCGAACATCTCGCCTATAGCGTCATAATCACGCACATCCGTAGCGTACCATTTCACATCTGTTCCAAACTCTGACAGTTCCTTTGCGGCATGTTCAAGCTTCTCTTCTGTTCGCCCGCATACGGCAATATCCGAGCCAAGTGATGCAAATTTTTTCGCCATCGACAGTCCGAGCCCGCTGCCGCCGCCCGTAATCAGTATAACCTCGTCTTTTAATGTGTCTTCTTTGAACATGGGTTTTTAGTCGTGAGTCGTGAGTCGTGAGTCGTGAGTCGTGAGTCGTGAGTCGTGAGTCGTGAGTCGTGAGTCGTGAGTCGTGAGTCGTGAGTCGTGAGTCGTGAGTCGTGAGTCGTGAGTCGTGAGAATGTGATTTTTTTTAGGTTAATAAGCAATGAAATAAATAATTTTAGTGCATTATATTTTTTTTTCAGCTTGTGCACTAAAAACTCACGACTCAAATCTCGAGACTCATGACTCAATACTAAACCCTTTCAAAAATCCCCGCAGCGCCCATTCCACCGCCGATGCACATCGTCACCATGCCATACTGTTTGTCAAGTCGTTGGAGATCGTGCAGGATTTGTGTGGTGAGCTTAGCGCCGGTACAGCCCAGCGGATGGCCCATCGCGATAGCACCGCCATTTATGTTCACTTTCGCCGGATCCAGCCCCACTTCTCTTATCACGGCCAGTGACTGAGCGGCAAACGCCTCGTTCAGCTCAATTAAATCGATATCTTCAAGGGTCATCCCGGTCTGTTTCAGCACTTTTGGAATTGCCTCAATCGGGCCGATACCCATGACTTCGGGAGCGACACCGGCAACCGAAAATCCAAGATATCTGGCGATCGGTTTCAGACCGAGTTCATCCGCCTTCTGACGGCTCATGACCATGACACCCGAGGCGGCATCATTCATCTGGGATGAGTTACCGGCCGTTACAGTTCCTCCCTGCTTAAACGCTGGATTTAAACCGGCAAGAGCGTCCATATTGGTGCCTTTACGGGGTCCTTCATCCTGCCTGAATGTGAATGATTCTTCGGCCATTTCACCACCGGCGGTTACAAACTTATGTACTACCCCGATGGGTGTTATCTGTTCATTAAAATAACCTTCTTCCCACGCATGGATTGCTTTTTGATGGCTTTTCAGCGCAAATTCATCCTGGTCTTTTCGGCTTACATCATACTTTTTCGCTACATTTTCCGCCGTGAGGCCCATGCTGATATAAACTTCCGGCCGCTCGTCAGCAAGCGTTGGGTTCGGCTGAAACGAAACACCACCCATCGGCACCTGGCTCATGCTCTCCACACCACCTGCAATGATGATCTCAGCTCCGCCGGCCATGATTCGCTCAGCTGCCATGGCAATGGTTTGCAGCCCGGAGGAGCAAAAACGGTTGACGGTCATTCCCGGTACCGAATCCGGAAGTCCGCCCATAAATGCACTTTGGCGTGCCACATTCATCCCCTGCGAACCCTCCGGAAACGCACACCCCACAATGACATCCTCCACCATGCCGGGTTCTACACCGGGACTATGTTTGAGAAGGTCTTTGATGATGTCACCCATCAAAGTATCGGGCCGTGTAAACCGCAGCGATCCTTTATTCGCTTTACCACATGCCGTTCGTTTTGCTGCTACGATGACGATTTCGTTGTTTTTAGTCGTGAGTCGTGAGTCTTGTGTCATGAGAGTGATGGTTTCGTGAGTCGTGAGGGTAGGTTATTCTTTTCTTTGTTGCTTTTCTAAGACGTAAAGCATTTTTTGGATTTCATTTAGCTCATTAAAAAGTAGCCTAAAATCCTCTTCTTTGAGATATTCCAGATTTCTTGCGATCAATAATTGTGTTTCCAGTTCACAGGCTGAACCGTATGAGATTCCGAGAAAATTTGCGAATGCTTTCTTAGATCTTCGCCCTGCCCCTTCAGCGATATTGGAGCTAACTGAAACTGCTGCTCTTCTTATTTGTGATGTTAATCCATATAACTCAAACTTTGGAAAATTGGTGGTTCTGCTATAGACATCCGTTGCAAGTTCTACAGATCGTTTCCAGACTATTAGATTTCTAAAATTGTCCATGATTTATACAGGTTTGTTTAAAAGTTGACTCACCTGTAGGAACAAATAAATCCATTTACCTTACACTTTTTTAGTCGTGAGTCTTCAGATTAACTTTCATATAATGTCAAGGTCAATTGGTCATCGATTAGTCCAACTGACTTTGCATCATAGTTAATCTTTTGATTATAAAAAATCTCACGACTCACATCTCAAGACTAGTTCCTAAGTGGTTTTCCTGTCTTTAACATGTGCTCCATTCGTTTGTGGGTTCGTTCGTCGCGGAAGCACTCAAGGATTGCATCACGTTCCAGTTTTAGAATGTATGATTCAGGGACATCCTGCGGTTCGCTCAGGTCGCCACCGGTCATAATCTCGGCCACTTTGCCAGCCAGAACTTTATCGTAGGGTGACGCCCACTTCGCTTCCGTCATAATATAGAGAGTCACATCCAGCACGCTACTTCCGGTTTTTCCCATTAATTTAATCATAGGCTCGGCAGGCGGACGGTATCCCGCGTCGGCCATCGCTTTGGCCTGTTGTTTTGCGGTCGCCAGCAGAAGGTCCCGGTTCATTACAATCATATCTGTATCCCTCAGATACCCAAGCTGCCTGGCTTTAGGCGCACCATCGGATACCTTAGCCAACCCAATGGTTTTAAAGGCGTCTTTTAGATACGGCAACGGATCGGCATCTTCCGATTCCTGAACTTTCCTCATCGCACGGAGCAAGAGCTCCTTCGTTCCGCCACCAGCCGGAATCAAACCAACACCGAGCTCCACAAGGCCACAATACAATTCATGATGCGCCACAACTTTGTCGCTGTGCATCATAAACTCCACGCCGCCCCCAAAACAGCGCCCCGATACGGCACTGATCACAGGAAACGGCTGATATCTCAGACCCACCGCTACCCTCTGGAAATTTTCAACAGCCTCCTTAACCTTATTAAAATCGCCCTCTTTTAGTGCGTGGCCCGCTTCTCCAAGATTCGCTCCATAGCTGAAATTTTCGTTATCGTGGCCAATCACAAGTGCATCAAACTGCTGCTCTACGATTTCACAGGCGTGGTCTACAGATCGCACAAGCTCAAAGCCAAGCGTCTGCTGTTTTGTCCTGAACTCAAACAGCGCCACGCCGTCACCCATATCGTACAGGCCGGCACTGCTGTTGCCCCAAATCTCTTTTGCCTCTTTCTTCAATCCGTTCACAGTGATCGCTCCTTTTGCTGTCGGAGAGAGCTGATCAACCTTACCCGTTGCAAGATTGTACACCGTACCATCTGTCTTATAGAATGTATCACGGCCACTGTCGAGCATGTTTTGTACCGATGCCGGCACGTCACGCCCTTCCGATATCATCCTCTTTACAGATACACGCACGCCAATAGCGTCCCACCGCTGAAAAGGTCCCAGTTCCCAATTAAAGCCCCACTGCATCGCGCGGTCTATCGACTCTACAGAATCTGTAATTTCAGGAATCCGGTTGGCCGCGTAGAGCAACAGATCACAGTGAATCTCCCATAGAAATTTCCCCGCCCTGTCATTCTGATTTACGAGAAACTTCAACCGCTCACCTGCGGTTTTGTACTCTTTTTTCGCCTTGTCGGCGCTGTCAAATGAGACCTCCTGCTGCGGTTCATAATCCAGCGACTCAGGATCTACAACATGATACTCCCTGCCGCTCTCTCCTTTTACTTTTTTGTAGAATCCGTGCCCGGCTTTATTGCCAAACGCGCCCTCTTCCACCATCTTTTGAAAGCCATCGGGAACGTTGAAAATCTCGCGGCGTTCATCATCCGGAACGGCCGGATACAGATTTTTGGCTACATGATTCAGCACATCCAGTCCTGCCATATCAGCGGTCCGGAAGGTGGCTGCTTTAGAATATCCGGTAAGCGTGCCTGTCAGAAAATCGATCTCCTCGGGCCGGAACTTTCCATCAAAAAACCACGGCATGATGGAGGCCATTGAAAACACGCCGATCCGGTTGGCAATGAAGTTGGGCGTATCCTTACACTGAACAACACCCTTTCCGAGAATTTTCTCGCAGAATCCGCTCATATACTCCACCACCGCGTCATTGGTGGACGCTGTTGGGATAATCTCCAGCAGCTTCATATAGCGGGGCGGATTGAAGAAGTGTGTGCCCAGGAAATGGTTTTTAAACTCATCAGTTACATCTTCACTGATGTCAGAGATCGGCAGGCCAGACGTATTTGAGCTGACAATTGTGCCCTTCGTCCGCACCTTTTCAATCCTGGCCATCATTTCTTTTTTGATATCCATCCGCTCTACAATAACTTCACAGACCCAGTCGGCATCTTTTATCCAGTCCAGGTTATCCTCGAAATTTCCCGGTGAGATTCGCTCAGCCCACTCCGGCAGTCCCAATGGTGCGGGATTCATCTTTTTCAGCTTTTGAATATTGTCTTCAACCGTTTTATTCGGCCTGTCGGAGTCCTCTGCTTTCAGATCCAGCAGCTTCACATGGAGTCCCGCATTAATACAGTGAGCCGCTATCTGGCTACCCATCACGCCTGATCCAAGGATGACAACGTTTTGGATTTTTTTAGTCTTGAGTTTTGAGTCTTGAGTCATTAGGATAGTCTTGAGATTTTAGTCGTGAGCCGTGTTTTTAGTCTTGAGATTCAAGTCTTGAGTCATGAGTTTTTCAATTAAAAAATATTTTGTTGATTACAGTTTAAAAGTGTGTCTCGAGCTTAGTCCCAGCCAATGCAGTAGTTTCAACCTACTCAAGACTCAGGCCTCAAGACTCAAGACTACTCCTCTTCATACATCGATTCAATTTCATCTTTATAGTTTTCATGTACCACCGATCGTTTCACCTTCATCGTTGGAGTAAGTTCGCCGCTGTCGATACTGAGTGGTTTTTCAAGAAGAACAAACTTTTTAACCGTTTCCCATGGTGAAAGCTGTTTATTGGCTTTGTCCACTTCTTTCTGGATGAGTTTCCGAATTTTTTCGTCTTTAGAATAGGGTTTATCAGGCGAATACCCATCCCGTTTCAGGCGCTTCAGCACGTTATCGTACGTTGGTACAATAAGCGCCGAACAGAATTTACGCTGGTACCCAAGCACCACGATTTGATCAATAAACCCGGAATTTGCTATTATATTCTCCACGTTTTGAGGAGATACATACTTGCCAGTAGACAGCTTGAACATCGATTTTTTCCGGTCGGTGATGTACAGAAATCCATCCTCATCAATCTTGCCGATATCCCCTGTTTTAAACCAGCCATCATCCGTAAACACTTCCCGGGTCTTCTCCTCATTCCTATAGTACCCTTTCATCACATGCGGGCCTTTTGTTAGAACCTCTTTGTCATCCGCGATTTTCACCAGTACATTGCCGAGTGGCTTGCCGGAGCTTCCAATCCGCATTTCACCGGGTGTTTGAACCGTTATAACCGGTGATGTTTCCGTAAGGCCGTATCCCTGCACGCACTTAAACCCAATGGCGTTCATGAACTTAAATATTTCAGGCGATAACGCTGCACCACCGCTGACCATCCCTTTCAATTCATCTCCAAACAGCTCACGTATTTTACTATATACAAGTTTATCCGCGATTTTCTGTTTAATGGCGCCAATGCCAGAGGGTGGATTCTCGGGATCGTACGATTCAGTCTTATAAATAGCCCAGTAGTACAGGCTTTTTTTCAGGCCCGACATCTCCTGACCCTTCACCTTCACGCCGGTATGTATTTTTTCGAGCAGACGCGGCACAGTTGCGAAAAAGAATGGTTTAGCATGCGTAAAATCGTCCTTGATCTGCTCTATCGATTCAATAAAATAAATCCGGCTGCCCATATTCAGATACATGTACTCAATCATACGCTCAAACACATGTGAAAGCGGCAGGTAAGAGAGGACGTTTTTCCCTTTAAAATCCTCAACCGAAAACGGAAGTTTTTCCAGCGATGCAACAACGTTAGACGCGATGTTATCGTGGGACAGCATCACGCCTTTCGGCATTCCTGTGGTACCGGATGTGTAGATCAGCGTGGCGAGATCATCAGGGTTCACATCATTTTTGAGGGAATCAAAAAGTTCCGGTTCCTTCTCCATCAGCTTCTCCCCCATCTCCATCACATCATCAAACTGTTTTAGTTTTTTGTGCTTCGATCCGTGTATGGAAATCACCGACTTTATAGAGGTAACCGCCTTTATCAGCGGTTTTGTTTCTGAAAAAAGGTTGTCGTTTGAGACGATGTGCGCAACGGCATCAGAATTTTCCAGAATATATTTGATCTGTTCGCCCGGCTGTGTGGAGTAGATCGGTACGTTTGCCGCACCTATGGATAGAATTGCGAG